>Ga0233434_1002576_pt1 | contig 15686 bp, 13 predicted proteins | sample SI_122_August201_4_FD_182738 | JGI IMG/M metagenome (GOLD analysis project Ga0233434, IMG submission 182738) | Seawater microbial communities from Saanich Inlet, British Columbia, Canada - SI_122_August2016_120_MG | ecosystem: Environmental > Aquatic > Marine > Inlet | place: Canada: British... | reverse complement strand
ACTGTCTGTAGTTCGAGGTCTGGAGCTTGTCGGACACCTTCCATTACCCAGCGCAAAAGGCCATATTCGGCACGGGTCCCCGTAACAATGCAAATTTTTCTATTCATATTTCGATCATCTCATCAACTTTAAAATCCCGTGGCGCCTTGCAACCCAATACTTCATCCCAACGCATGGGCGAAAGCCCTGTTCCGGGACGCTTTACAGCAAGGTTGACTTCACTGAAGACTTCTCCCTCACGAATAGCATGAGCCGCCACCAGCGATTTCCTGGCGATGGGCATGTTCTTCATTTCACTTGGGCTGGGGCGTTTAACGCCATCCCCCATCGCCTTTTCAATATTACGAATCGCCCTAACCATTTTTTTTAGTTCTTTAGGTTCCAAGCTTGCCTGATGGTCTGGCCCAGGCAGATTGCGATCAAGAGTGAAATGTTTTTCTATCACCGTAGCCCCTAAAGCCACAGCAGCAATGGCTACTTCGATACCCAAAGTATGGTCAGAATAACCCACCTGCACCTCAAAAGTATCACGGAGGGTGAGCATGGCACGCAGATTCACATCAATCATGGGCGTGGGGTATTCGGTATTGCAATGGAGTACGGTAATTTGCTTTTGGGAAGTACCTGCTTGTTCCAGGACATTCAGTGCCGCTTCTAACTCATCCTGATTGGACATGCCAGTGGACAGAATCACAGGTTTTCCATATTTCCCTATATGACGCAAATAAGGAAGATTGGTAATTTCACCTGAAGGTATTTTGAAGATGTTTTGACCAAGCTCAACCAGCAGGTCAACGCTTTTTGTATCAAACGCAGTGGAAAGAAACTGGATTCCTTTTGACTTGCAATGCTCAATCAAAGCTTCGTGCATTTCTCGTGAGAGCTCCAATTTGCGCAACATGGAATGTTGCGATTCTTCCTCTGCCATCATTGCTTGATTTTGGTAGTCTGCTTTTTTCGCATATGTAGTTACCAGATTGTCAGCAGTAAAGGTCTGAAACTTGACAAAATCTGCACCAGCATCAGCGGCAACATCGACCAATTTCCGCGCAAGGCTAATGTCGCCGTTATGGTTCACACCCGCTTCAGCAAATATCAAGGTGCTCAAGAGAGAACCTCTCTTTTTTTGTCAATCATAAGCAGAAATCGCTGTCGAGTCATTTATTACGCTTCCTTTCTACGAATTTCATGAAAAACTTCTGATCGTTTTAATAACTTTTGATTGCTCGGACTCTGTTAATCCCGTAGAGCAAGGAAGTATAACAATGCGGGCCCAAATATCAGAGCTAACAAGTTGCTCCGTTGCAGGTGAATTTAAAAACATGGGTTGAAGGTGAATGGGTTTCCAAAATGGTTTGGCTTCTATATTATTTCCCTTGAGTCTATCACGCAGAGACTCTGCCGATTCAACATTAGGCATCGTAACTCCTGACAGCCAACATGCTCCTTCTGCCCAATAAGGTTGCGATAAAACACCCATTCCCGGAAGGTTTGCAAGCGCTTCATTATATGTTTTCTGAATTTTACGTTTAATGGCCACAAACTCTACCAAGCGTTCCAATTGCGCACAACCTACTGCGGCAGAAATATTAGTCATACGATAATTAAAACCAATTCGATCGTGATGATAAGCCTCTCCAACTTTAGCCGTATTCGATAAATGCCTTACCAACTTCAAAAGCTCAGCATCTTCTCCAGTAACGGCACCACCCCCACCGGCTGTTATGGTCTTGTTTCCGTTAAAAGAGTAAACGGTCAAATCTGCCTCAAGCTTTCCAGACGGATGCCCCTTATACGTTGCACCCAATGCTGCGGCCCCATCAGCAATCACAGGCAATTTATAATCTTTTGCAATTCGAACAATTGAATCCATATCCGCTGGCATTCCCAACGTATAAACAGGCATCACAGCAGCAACACGCCGACCCGTCACATTATGAATCAAACTATCCCCTTCCTGATGTGTTTCTGCGGCAAGTTGTTTGGCAAGAAGTTCGGGGTCCAACGTCCAACTTTCTTTTGTAACATCAAACAACCAAGGTGAAGCTCCGCAATAAGCGATGGCATTTGCACTAGCGATAAAAGTGAAACTGGGTAGAATGACTAGATCGTCTCTCCCAACCCCTATGGCCTTCAAAGCAACATGGAGCCCCGTGGTGCCAGCGGATGTCGCAACGGCAAAAGAGGCACCCGCTGCTTCAGCAACCTTCTCTTCAAATAAATTAACGAAGGGCCCAACCGATGACACAAAGGTGGTTTCAATACATTGCTGAAGGTACTCGGCTTCTCGCCCGGTAAGATTGGGAATAGAAAGGGGGATCATATTGCCGAAACTCCTCCATCTGAAAACACATTCTCAGTGTACCATTTATAGGTGCGCTCGACTCCTTCTTTAAGGGATACAAATGGAAGCGGTCCCGTTAAGTTTGTGGTCTTTGTCATATCAGGACAACGACGCGCGGGAGAACCTGGCGTTTCTGGTAAGGGAACAATTTTTAAATCTGTGCGACCTGTAATTTCCAGAACAATGCGGGCAACCTCTCCAATACTAACTTCTTGTTCCTGATTCCCTAAATTGAAGGTGCCACCAACCGCCTTCGGGTTGGAAACAAGGCTGCGTAAAATTTCTATCCCATCGTCTATAAAACAAAAAGCGCGTCGATGTTCGACAGATGCAACTTCGAGTTGTCCCCCTTGCGGAAGAGCATGTGCCTTCTTAATCAACTCTGGCAACACATGAGCAAGTCCCATTCGCGGACCATATACATTGTGTGGCCTTACGATGGTAAAGGGGAGGTCGGACTGCTGACACATGGCCTCTCCATATATTTTTGAAAGCATGTAGGAGGTGCGCGGATGCTCCAGACTGGTCAATGCTATAGGAACATCTTCTGGAGTTGGAACCTGAAGAGTCATATGCTTCAAGGATCCCGCATAAACCTCCGAAGTGGAAGCAAAAATAAAACGGTTAAGTGCCCTCTGACGCTTAGCAAGTTCGATGGCTCTAGCTTGGATCAAAACATTTTTATGAAGTACTTCGTAAGGACGTTCCAATACATGGCGTACGCCAATGATAGCAGCAAACTGATAGATGGATGTATAATCATCATCCAGGACTGAAGGCGTGGCCGGATCTAGCATATCAGCATCAATAAGACGGACACTCTTCATCCCTTCAATTTTTTGAAGGAAAGGATCACGAACAGCTCGCGAAAAATTATCAAGTATGTCAACAGACTCATCTGCTGCAGCTAGTTTCTGGGCAAGATGCGCTCCAATGAACCCGCCACCCCCAACAATCAAGGTCTTTACCACCCTCACTCTCCTATTCCTATTGACTGAACATTGCAACCCACGGAACGAAATTCTTCGCACTGTTTCGGACTCAATACATTATTTGCATCTAACACAGCAGGCTTAGCACTGCCTGCCCAGGCAATAACATCCATCTCGCGGTATTCTTGATGCGGAACGGCAAAGACTGCGGCATCAATAGACGAAGCAACTGGAAGCGCAGGATCTAACTCTAATCCCAATTCCGTCCATTCCACAACCATTGGATCATGAGCTGTGACAACAGCGCCTTTCTCCACGGCAGCATTAAAAAAGATTTCGGATGGAGAAAATCGTGTATCACCAACATCCTGTCTATAACTGACCCCAAAAAGCGCAATACGTTTTCCTTGAAGCCCTTCAAGCATTATTTCCAAGCGTTGTAAACTGACTCGTGGCATCGCATCATTGACTGCAACTGCATGTTCGCAAAACGGGAAAGACAAATCCTCACGATCAAACAGACGGTGGGCTGCGATTTTGGCAAAGAGTGGATCTTTGGTCAAACAGTAGCCACCAACACCAAAACCAGGCTGCATTATATTGGAATGAGTGGGGCGTTTGCGAATCGCGCCAATCACTTCGAACAAATCAACTTTTACGGCTTCGGCAAAGCGAGCCCATTCTTCTACAAAAGCTATATTTACTGCACGATAACTATTTTCCATTACCTTGGTTATTTCGGAAGCCGTAGTGGAAGCTAGCTCTGTAATAGGAAAGTCTCGGGTATTGACCACCTTTTCCAAAAAATTTCGACAGACTTTTGCCGCCTCTGGAGTATGCCCCGCATAAACACGCCAAAAGTTTACAATCGAGTCAAAGTAATTGGCTCCCGGCATCACACGCTCAAATGAATGTGCTAGTAAAAAAGAATCCGGGTCTTCGTTACGGCAATTCAATTCATTGGCTAATGCAGGTACAACCACACGAGCACAGGTACCAGGGGGAACGGTAGTTTCAATGAGAACCAAAGCTCCTGGCTTCATATTTTGACCGATGGTCCTAATACCGGCCTCGAAACCTTCAAAATTAACATCAGGAGATTGCTTGTCCTCTGCAAGATCCAAGTTAATATCACAGACAATAATCTCAGCTAAACCATAAGCCGATTCATCCGAGGTCGCAACGAGGTTGCAGCTTTCATGTGCTAATTTAGTAGCCGATATCAACTTCGCATCAGAAGTAGGTCTTGGGAAAATGCCTTCATTGAGAGCAGCGATCGCTTCAAGTCCGCAGGAATTTGGAAGGTCAACACCAAAAACATTGAAGATTGGCAACCCTTTGGCATCGCGCGCTGAAGCAACAGATACCGCCATTGCCGCGCCGACAAAACCCAAACCCTGGATACAAACAATCGGACGAGAAGAGTCTGAAAAGGAGGTTTGGGGCATTACAATCCTTCCGTCGCAAGAATTTTCATAGGTTTTATAAAATAGTGTTTATTATTTTTTGCTCAACAATATTGATGTCTTTCCCTCTTCGACGATCTCTCCATTACCCACCTTAAACAAGTAGTCGCAGTGCTCTACAGTGGTTAGCCGATGGGCAACGATGATCAATGTTTTATCCCCTTTTAGAGCACACACGGAATCCATGAAGTCGCTCTCAGTTATTGTATCAAGCGAACTTGTTGCTTCATCCAACACCAACACCGAAGGGTTGTGATAAAGTGCGCGCGCAATTCCAACCCGCTGACGCTGACCGCCTGATAGACGAACACCGCCCTCACCAATCCGGGTATCAAGGCCTTCCGGCAAACCCTTTACAAATTGTTCCAATTGCGCGGAATTTAAGCAGTCCCAAATCACCTTGTCCTCTACATTTTCGTCAGACAATCCAAAAGCTACATTACGCCTAATCGTATCATCGGTGAGAAAAATGGACTGCGGGACGTAACCTATCCGGTCCTGCCAACCCCGGAGGTTAGTTTGGATATCTACACCATCTACCTTTACCAAACCATTTACAGGAACAAGCAAGCCAAGAATGACATCGACCAAAGTACTCTTACCCGCACCGGTGCTACCAATGAAACCAACAGATTCTCCCTGCCCGATAGAGATACTTATATCCTTTAATACCAAGGGTTCTGTAGCTGGATAGCGAAAGCAAACACCTTCAAGCACCAGAGAATTTTTGAAAGGTAACGAAGAATATTCCTTTTGAGGCAAAGTCTTCTCTATCAAAGAAAATTCTTTGTGCAAGTTACTAAATGCTGCCAAATAAAAGCGCACATTTTGAGTAGCGTTGAGTATTCGATTACCTGAAGGCATAATACGAAAAGCTGCAACGGCAAAAAGCCCTAATGTAGGCACCAGCGATTCCATGGACTTATTCTGGGCAATCATGAGAAGAACAATTGCAACTATTCCAGTGATCCCTAATATCTCAAGCCAAAATCGGGGCAAAGTAGACAATACACTTCTTTTTTTGTTAATTTGCGCCGCACCTAAATTGTGCACTTGATATCGATCGATAAATTCCTTTTCACAACCTAAAAGCTTAACATCCTTTGCTGCCCCAAGGCCTTCCTGCAAATACTGGAGGCGTAATTTTTCATGGCTCTGATATTTCTCACCCCAGAACTTAATGCGGCCCCTAGTAAAGCGGTTAAACCCCCAGCTAGCAATGCCGAAAGCACTTGCCACTATCAGAGTACCTACAGGTTCAACAACAAGCATCAACACTATAATACCGAACAAGACAAACGATTCTGTAGTTATCGTCAAATATGATTGAAGGGCGCTCGCCATTTGAGCAACTTGGTTCACGGTATTGCGAATTAATTCTGCCGAATTTCGCTGCAGATGAAACGGATAAGGTTGTCTCAGGTAGCCGGCGAAAAGCCGCAATGAAAAACTTGAGTTTACTTCGGATATAAAACGCGCCTGAAACCAAGCGAGAAATATCAAAAACATAACCTTCACAACAAACACCCCAGCTAAAACTAGCATCGCAAAAGCGATCAGTTCTTCATGGCTTGGGTTCCCCAAACGTTCGAGCCACGGCACAATTACCGGATATTGGGAAGCGAGATCGCTTTTAGTCATCAAGGTTAATAAAGGAATAACTAAACTTATGCCCAATGTCTCTAGTACCATCCCGATGAGCATGAGACCAAACAGCATAATTGCCGCACGACGCTGAGTAGCACTGAGTATAAACCAGAGTATTTTACAATCAGCTAACATATTTTCTCTATCATTTTACTTGCCAACACTTTCAAAGCCCTCTCCAACCTCGAGGATCTACGCTGCTGGAAATATTTTAAAATTTCATACTATGGTAAAAGTGGCAACCCTCTATTCATTCTTAACAAGAAAGGTCATAACTAAGAAGACACACAATGAGGCTATATCCCGTTTACCATTTTTGCACCCTGCTTCCGTTTGCAAATGGAGGCAACGTAAACTTCTCAAATGTATCGAAACGGTTAGAAGCAGTACCATGAGGTATAGTATATACAAATTTTTCTTTTTTATTATCCAGCGCCATAAAATCAGGTTTTGAAAGGGCAGAAACCTTTAGCAACTCATCTAAGGCAAATGGGCGTCTATCGTAGCCAGGTGTTAAGGCTGGAGAACGAATCACAAAAAAAGCGCTAAAACCTTGAATATATTCTTCGCTTGTAAACAATGCCGTTTCATCCGGTTTTTCGTATATGCGCGAACCGTGATCGGCATGAATAACAATGGTACTGTCTTTGGATTCTTGTTTTGAATCCAACTTATTTATGATTTTATCGACTATCAAATGTGTGCACTGAATTTGCTTGATATACCTTGCATATATCTCAGTCATCCCTTCTTTTTTAAAAAAATTACCGTCAAAATTGTACAAACAATTCTCATCAAACAAATAAGGCGAATGCGGCAGTCGCAAATGAATAAAATAAGCATTCCCCCGCTTCCCTTCGCTTAAAAAGTCAATAAATTTGTTAGCGCTATCAACAGCTTTCGGAGTTCCTGGATATGCAATAGCATTAATCTCTGGAATACCAAGCTTCGGAGCAACTGCAGCATACAAAGGAAACAGACGCAGCTTCTTAACAAAGTTATGAAGAATTATTGATCCACCATGATGATGTTTAAGCCCTCCCCCAAGGACAGCGACACACTTTCCCATTCGATAAGTTTTGCCATTTTCACATAAGAAAAAGTCTTCTGTGGTATAGGTGTTGATGATATATCCACGCTTGGTTAGAGTTTCAAATAAAGCATTTGGCTTGAAAGAAACCCCCTTTTCTCCTTCTATAACGTTCGCACGGGAATCAACCTGCGATTGGAAATTAAGAAAATTACTAAATGATCGCACCGTTGATCTAAATCTGCTATAAGCCCTTCCAAACACAAAAAAACCCTGATCGATATACTTATTTTTGAGTTCAAGACTGAACTTATTATTCTCATCATAGGACGAAGGGATTCCTTCTATTCCAATATGTTCATCTACAACTATATGAACATATGGCGGAAGAGATGTATCTGGCTGAGGCGTTTTTCCAAGCTCTTGTGGCACAGTCTCAAGAACTTGAATTTTACCACTACTAGGGCTTACCGAACCCATTAGCCACATCACACTAAATACAATCAATAAAAAACGAATACGATTTTCACGGAGAAAGTAAAGAACTGTACCCACAAGAAAAATACTTAGTAACAAAACATATCTAAACCTTATTCCTTCGGGGTATAGGAGTGCACGATTAGCCTCACTAAATATAAACAAAACAATAATCACAGAGCTTATTAAAGCTTGCGCCAAGTTACCCCCAAGCGCCATAATCAATCCGGCTACCAAACCAATCAGAATTAAAACTGTGAATGAATAAAAAGCTTCTGAAGACAAGAAAGAGATGTCATAAAAACGCAGAAATGATGTTAAAGGTGCCGTCAGAGCAAGTGGCCCGAGCACAATATATAATCGGTTAGAACAAAGTTTTTCAAACACAATCAGGGTTCTCGAAAAGTGGTTGGTTTAGGAAGAGTACAAAGATATGATTGGCAGTTATGCAAGAGTCTAGCTGTATAATTATAGCAGAAGAGGTGATCATTTCCAAACCTTGCAAGGTAAGGCTGACTTAATGATAAGTAACCAAAAGTCTTTAGGAGTTTAGACCTTTTTAAATAAAAGAGTCCTATTTTCTCGGTTAAGATAAGTTTGCTAAAACTGATGCAATTCAAAGAAAAAAATGACTCAAACTGAACACCATAATTAAAAAAAATGAATGTTCTAGAGTGCAGCGAACCGCTTGGGAATATCTTGAAATACTGTCGAAAGTTGGGCGTTAGCTGCCAGCATAACTACGATACTTTCTTGGCGTCACCTATTCTGGAAAAACTTCAGATGATGACCTTGCAAACTTACATGGAAGAAGACTCAGCCATAAGGCATTAGAACCAAGTTTTAACTTGGACATAATCTAAAAAATTGCTATATTAGTTTCCGTTATGAGTTACAAGTCCCTTTTTGGATACTTCAGTTGGTTTACCCTGTCGACCCTAGTGTGGGTTGATAATGTATACGCATATCTTGATCCAGGGGTTGGCAGTATGCTTTTCCAATCCTTGATTGCTGCGATTGCCGGAGGAGCATTCATTATTAAGACGTACTGGGGTAAATTAAAAGTATTTTTTTCTCGGGACAAAAAAGACTAAATTCAAAGACTGAACTCAATTGTCCCGCCTGCCTTAAGATGGATCAAGATACCCGAAAAATTATCCCTAAAAAAGACATGGCTCTGCAACTTCTATTTTGCGGTGCCCCGATTTTCTATTTACCCAAACCCATTGGGCAAATAGAAAACTACAGAAATCATATCGGCAAGAGTAACGCTGATGAAGATTGAAGCTGAAGCAGGTTCGTTCCGTGATCCCAGCGGCTTTGTATTTTTCAAAGACGGAGTCTGTTATCGGCAAGTCAATTTAGCTTACAAAAAAAACTATGATCTCCTATTAGAATCTGGGCTTTATGCGAAGCTTGTCGGTGATGGGCTACTGATCCCCCATGAAAAAGTCGATGCTCTCCCCACCTCTTTAAATGCCTATTTAACTATCCGACCAGAGCCTATCCTATTTATATCCTACCCCTACGAGTGGTGCTTTACTCAATTTAAAAACGCGGCCTTAACCACCTTAACTATTCTAAAAAAAGCCCTGAGTTACAACATGATGCTCAAGGACGCAAGTGCTTACAACATTCAATTCTACCAAGGGCAACCAATCCTGATAGATACTCTTTCCTTTGAAAATTATCAAGAAGGAAAACCATGGACAGGCTACAAACAGTTTTGTGAAAATTTTCTAGGTCCTTTAGCGCTGATGGCCTATAAAGATATAAGACTTACTCGACTATTACGAGATTATATTGAAGGCATCCCTCTAGACCTGACCTCATCGTTACTCCCTAAGAAAACCTATTTTAATTTTCATTTAGCAGCACATATCCATTTACATGCTCAATTCCAAAAAAAACATGCGGGAAAAACTTCAACAACTAAAAGTAGTCAGACAATAAGCAAAAAATCTCTTCTTGGACTAGTAGATAGTTTGGAATCCGCTATCAAAAAAATGAATTTAAAATCCGAGAAAAGCGAATGGGGGGACTATTACAGCCAATGTGCCCATGTCCCAAAAATTGTAAAGGAAAAGATTGAGCTGGTTACGGAGTACCTAGATTATTTAAAACCTCACTCGGTATGGGATTTGGGTGCTAACACTGGGGTTTTTAGCAGAGTTGCAAGCGATAGAGGTATCCTCACGATTTCAATAGACGGCGACCCTAATTGTGTCGAAAATAGTTATCTTCAAACATTGAAAAGTGGAGAAAAAAACCTACTTCCCCTCTGGATTGACCTTAATAACCCCAGTCCCGGAATTGGATGGGAGAATACAGAAAGGAAATCTCTTTGGGAAAGAGGTCCTGCAGAAACCATACTTGCCTTAGCCTTGATCCACCACTTGGCCATATCTAATAACGTTCCACTAGCAAAAATAGCCCTATTATTCAGAAATACCTGCCTTTCTCTGATCATCGAATTTGTTCCAAAATCTGACTCAATGGTGCAAAAATTACTGGCATCAAGACAAGATATCTTTCCGGACTACACTCAGAAAGCCTTTGAAAGTGAATTCAGTCAGTTTTTTGATATTATCAGGTCTGAAAAAGTTGGTAGTTCGGAACGCACTCTATATCTAATGAAAAATAAGAAGCAAACCTAATAAAACAAAACTGAAATTTATATTTTTTGACTTCATTTTTTCCCTTGCCCATATAAATAACTTCTTACTGGCCTAGCCTCTTTATGAGGTCAGGGCTTTATAGCAAAAACTATTTAAATGTTGATAGGCTGTTGTTGGGTTTTAGTGGCCTATCGAATCAAATCGATTTTCCAGATATCAGCCTAACAGACTTAGAGAAAACGGTGGACAAACCAACGCCCCACTAAAAACAGAAAGGATTAAAAAGCAAAAGATGTTCAATAAATTTGTATGGAAAAGACTTCTAATTGTCCTAAGGGACAAGGATTATTCTGCTATGGGTAGGGCGTTTGTATTTGTAGCGTTTCGTTTTCTGGGTTTGTTGTGTGCAATCCCAACCATTCTTATTTTATGGATTTTGAAACCTGTCTATTGGGTAAAAGTAGGTAGACTTCATTCCGATAGAATTGGTCACCTATCATTAAATACCGACTTATTTCTAAGACGACGTCAATTGGGTATCCACCCTGACGGCCCCTATTATTTCTTTTTAAGTAGTCCTAAAGATCTTTCAAACCGCCAGCTATTGACCATGTTGAAAAGGGTTATACCTGTGTACGAAAGTCGTGCCTTAACTTTGTTTTTTACAGGCATGCTCCCGATACTCAAAAGGACACCCTTCTACCAAGATTTACCGATGAACTCTAACGAGTATTATGAATTTAATAATACCAATCCCTCAATTGATTTCATACCTGATGAAATCGAAAAAGGCCGCAAACTCCTTAGTCAAATGAACGTGGACCTTGACAAAGATGAATTTGTTTGTATTTTTGCCAGAGATGATGCTTACCTGAAACATATCAATCCTTATTACAATTGGGACTACCATAACACTCGCAACTCAGACATAGACAATCTAATCGAAACAGCGAAGTATCTTATTGAAAAAGGGTTCACCGTAATCAGAATAGGCTCAATTGTAAAAAAGCCTATTAATTTTTCTCATAAAAAAATGATAGATTATCCCTATTCAAAATACCAAAGCGATTTCCTCGATATTTTTCTTATTGCAAAATGTAAATTTGTACTGGCAGCAGGAAGCTCAGGAGTTATTAATGTAGCAAATATTTTTGACAAGCCCACACTCACTGTCAACTTAGGAGAACAATGGTATGCTCCTTGGGCCAAAAATTGTCTTTATATCCCTAAAAAATATAAATATATAAACAGGGATGACTACCTTCGCTTTGAAGACGCTCTAAAATTAGATAAAGAATTCTGGCATAACCCAACTCCTCTGGGACTTGAAGCAAAAGAAATCAGTCCACATGATATATTAGAAGCAACACAAGAAATGCTAGCTAGATTGGAAAACACGTTCAATTATTCCCCTGAATCAAAAAAGTTGATTGAGGCCTACCACAAACTATGGGGCGAATCAGGTGTAATTGGAAGCCCAAGCAAAACACCTATAGGAATTGCTTGGCTAAAAAAGAATCAATCTTTATATTTTTAACTCATATTTTCATTTGGCAAAATGATTGAAAATACTTGGTGATAGTAGGTTTTATTGGAGGTTGAGAATGGGATTAGGTATAGCAGCGGTGCAAAACACATTGGAGCTTTGGCAACAAGGCTTTTTTAAAAACAGTAAAAGGGTTGTTGAAATGGGGTCACAAGAACTTCATTTAAAAACAGCTGATTTTGAAGAACTTGTAGAAATGGCATGCGTGGAAGGATACAAGAAAGAAAACTTTACAAATTTGGATAACTGGCCTAGCGGGCCACGCTGTTCTGCTAAACCGTTTTACCAAATGCTGGGCATAGAAGACTATTCCTGTTTTGACTTTAGCAAACAACACGGTGCCATACCACATGATTATAATCTTCCATTTGAGGATACTTCGTTGTATTCACAATTTGATCTTGTGACCGACCATGGTGCCTGTGAGCATGCATTCAATATTGGAGAGACTTACCGGACCATGCACAGGTTATGCAAGCCAGGTGGATTGATAGTTGTTGCTCAGAGTTTATGGGGTGGGAATGGTTATTACAATTTTGACAGATCTTTTTTTGAAGGATTAGCAGCAGCAAATAACTATAAAATTCTATATTCCTCATATACACTTTTTGAAAAAGCAAAAACAGAACATGGTAGCGACCTTCAGTTTCATGTGCCTATGAACCGGGAGCTTTTACATTCTTTGGATTTAACCAAGTTGCATGGGATTGGTGTGTATGGTGTTTTACAAAAACAAGGAGAGGCTGACTTTGAATACCCGTACCAAGGCCATTTTTTATCACAAAGACAAAAGCATTTTGGTTTTAATCGGCTGTTTTTTCGAGATCCACCCTCGTATTCCTACATACCGAACGTTTCTGGATCACAGCCCACGAGAGCGATTTTGAAAGTTCTTGGCCAAAGATTAATTAAAAAAGCCCGTGCAATTTTACCTTTTTAATTTATTAATATTTTAATTTAAAAACATCAACGATATTTTTGATTAGGTTGAGCTTACCGAGAATACGAAATTCAAGAAACTCTTTGTACTATCGAATTTACTATAGATGATCCATGCGAATAAGGATTCGGTGAGCGCATCCCTTTTCAAGCTCGGACAAGGCCTGATTAATTTCTTCAAGTGGATACACCTGAGAAACCATCTTTTCTAAGGAGAACTTTCCGCTTTTATAATATTTAACATACATAGGAATATCTCTGTCTGGCAGACTCTGCCCTCCCCAAGAACCCTCGATCTTTTTTCCTCTAATCAGATCAAACGGGTCAAGACGAATTCGCTCTTCGCAGCCCGGGTGGCCTGCAACGATGCAAAGACCTCCGCCGTATTTTATGGACTGGAAAGCAGATTCGATTACTTCCGCCCTTCCCGCAGCTTCAACAGTATAATCTGCCCCTTGACCATTCGTTATCTGGTGAATCCTTTCAACCGGATCTTCCCTATTACTATTCATGACATCTGTAGCACCAAATTCCCGTGCCATTTTTAGTTTTTCATCCTCGATATCGACGGCAATTATCTTGGAGCACTCGTGCACCTTTGCCCCCAAAATTGTGCTTAAGCCAATCCCGCCTACTCCAAAAACAGCTATTGAATCATTTTTATTTGGACGTAGGGTATTAAACACGATACCTGCCCCCGTGGGCACAGCACAACCCAACAGAGCAGCAAGATCCATAGGAATGTCTTCATTTAAAATGACACAACGGTTTTCAGAAACGACCGTAAAATCACTAAAGGTTGTTATCCCGCCAGAATTTATAGTGGTCTTACCCAGTTTATATTTAGCACCCTCACAATTTATCCCCTCTCCTTTTATCCATGTTAAAACAACCTTATCGCCAGGCTTAACTTTTGTAACATCTTCTCCTGTTTCAACGACCCAACCGGAGGCTTCGTGCCCAAGTAAGTGGGGAAGATAGGCATCTTTACCTCGCTTACCTCGAACTTCCATCAACTGGCTGCGGCATACACCGCTAAATGCAACTTTAACCAGGACCTGCCCTCTCATTAACGTTGGTATCTCTATTCCATCCTCAACGATTAGAGGTTGACCCGTTTCATATAGAACAGCAGCTTTCATAGTATTAAAAAGATAAGTTGGCCTTAGAATTTCCAGAAAGCCTTTCCATAAAATGCCGGGCAAGCACTTCCTGAATTAATGGAGGAATTTTTAATGTTGGCAATTGATCATAACAAAAACAGTTTACATCCTGACCTTCTAACAACTCGTGGCTTCCCCAGAGTTCGGTAATATCTGCTTCGTAAATATAAAAATGCTTCTTAATTTCAAGTGGGCCTTCAACTTCTTCAAAATCCCAGAGAAATCGAACCTGATTGACTGAAAGATTCAATTCTTCTTTTATCTCTCTAATAACACCAGAATTATGATCTTCGTTTTCCTCAATACTGCCACCAAACAATGACCACATTCCAGGCACAGAAATTCTAGGGTTGTTGTCTCTCAACTGCAAAACATAATTTCCATCAACCAAAAGGATCACATGACCGATTTTTTGCATCAACCGTAGAATTTTTTAGGTGTTTCAGGTCGTACAAATGTCCAGTAATAGTCACCTTCATATCCTACTTCTTTAAATAGCTTGAACCAGTCGTCGCAAGAGTAAACGGTCTTAATGATAGGTGCCCAAGCTAATAAGCGTTCACGTTCCACTTCATCTGTATAAGCATCAACATGGACAAAAAAGTTTTTAGATTCTTTGCCAACCCTAAGCATTTCTTCAAATGCAATTTTCGTTATTTCTGGGGTAAGAAAATGAAACACGTTGATTCCCAAAACAGCATCAAAGTAATTATCTGGATACGATAACTTTTCCACGCTACCCAGAGTCATATGTGGTTTTGCAGCAGGATAAGCATTTTCAATGGCGTATTCAGAAATCTCTATGCCCTTAACTTCAATGCCTGGACATTCTTCTATAAGGTCAGCTAAAAGAAAGCCTTTTCCACAGCCTAAATCAAGAACGCGGTCTCCAGCTTTCAAATTATATTTTTCTAAAACTGCTTTGGCGACAGGTTTCCAACGGCCATCATAATGATATCCGCCGTATCCAGTATCGCGAGTGTTATCAAAATAATCATAACCAAATGTGGGGTCCATATTTCTTGGTGGACCATCATAGAGTTTGACATTTGCATTAGTAAGATTAAAAAGCTCACCCATTACTTTCTCCGAACAAAATTTAAAAGTTAATTAGAGACCGGCCATTTCCAAAATCTCTGGGAATTGTTTTACTCGTTTTTGCCAATAACCTGATGAGGATAAAATTTTATCAAAGGTTTGTTGATAGGTTTTAGCGGTTTCGGTTTGATGGGTCAGTCGATAACCCTTTGCCAGAGCAGCAGCCATAGAGGCATCGTGAGGATAGCCCGCGAAAATGGATTCATACCATTTTATTAGCTTCTCTATATTTCCGCCGGATCGATAATTGCGATTGTCCAGAAAATTAGCTAGCAGGTTAAAAGTAAACCAGATTTCATTTAATTGATCGCGAGAGGGAATAGTGTCAGGGGGTAAAGTGAAAATATCCCTCCCATGAAGGATCTCATCCGTTTTATTCTTAAATTTTACCCCCATCTCTCCGCGCTGTGCTAATCGGCCTGGGTT
>Ga0233434_1002575_pt1 | contig 15688 bp, 16 predicted proteins | sample SI_122_August201_4_FD_182738 | JGI IMG/M metagenome (GOLD analysis project Ga0233434, IMG submission 182738) | Seawater microbial communities from Saanich Inlet, British Columbia, Canada - SI_122_August2016_120_MG | ecosystem: Environmental > Aquatic > Marine > Inlet | place: Canada: British... | reverse complement strand
GACAGCTGGTGGTATTTCATTATGGTATAAGCGCAGAAAAATCCAAAAAGAATTAGAGGGTAAAGAAAATTATGATGCTGAGAATTTTGATATCTAATACATTAGAGGAAGTAAAGACACCATATCTAATATCAAAATCAATCTTGCGTTCATTGTTACTATCATCAAAGTTATACTCTTATGAGATTCACAGATGTAGTGTCAATTTTTCTGAACTGACTTTTAAGAAAGAATTGCAGAATCGTTTAAGTCCAAAAATACCTGATAAAATCCAGGAGAAATCATGTCAATAATTCAACAGAAAAACAATACTGGTAATTCCGTTAATTCCTATGGATCTTATCTCGAAAGTATACAGGATGACAAACCCGGAACTAGACTAAACAAAACAGCCTCTGTTAATGTTTTTAATAATTTTGCTATAGAAGAATACAACCATTCGTCATGTGAGATAATAATTCAAGACATGTTAGATAATCCTGAAATGACCACAGGTGTATTTCAAGTCTTACATGAATTTGCCGTATATGCACAGAAGAAAATATCTCATGATACATTGATAATCTATCTCTGTTGGTTGCGAAAATATCTTCATGCACGGGGTATCAAAATAGATGTAGATGATATGAATAATTATTTCAAACTTAACAACACCATGAAAGCACCGTTAAAGGAATTAAAAAAACCATTAACATTATCTGAAATGCAACGCATACTTGGAAGAAGTGACATAAAACACCAGCGAATATACACGGTTCTAATTTCAAGTGGCATAAGAATAGGTGAAGCAATGTCACTTAAGAAATCAGACTTGTCCTTTGAATATGAACGAGTAATGATTACCATACGTGCCGAGAATGCAAAGAACAAGGAAGAAAGAATCACTTTCATTTCAGAAGAAGCAAGAAGATTATGTCAGCCTCTCTTTGATAGTTTAGGACCTAATGACTTGATATTTGGCTCAAAAAACTGTTCAAAATTTAACAATGTAACAAACGAGAATCAGGTATTTGATAGACTAAGAAAGAGACTGGGATTAACAGAACGATACAAGACTGGAACTCACAAGATTACCCTTCATAGTATGCGCGCATTCTTTATCTCAAAAATGATCAAAGTTAATGAAAACTTTGGCCATGCGTTATCGGGTCATTCTTCCTACATGAAGCAGTATGAACGCCTGGAGATACACGAATTAGTTGAAGCATACATCAAATCAGAGCCAGAATTGACAATTATTGATCTTACTAGAAAAGACGATGAGATAAGCAAACTAAGAAACTCAAACACAATGTATAATGATCTTAGCATAAAGTATAGAATGCTTGAAGATTTATTGAAATCTTTACCTATTGATCCTAAGATACTAGAACAGAAGGCCAGGGAAATTAATGAAGAAGATTATATTGATTAAATCTGGTTGATTTGAAAATGTGTGTGTGCGCGCGTCAACGGTAAAATGAGAATTAAAAAAAGCACGCTTAATCCAAATATCACATTGTGTGTGTTGTAATAAAAAAGTACAATGGTAAAATACACCCTCCCCAATTCTTTGCTTCTCAAAGAATCTTCAAAGAAGAGAAACAAGTGAATTAATTATATTAATTCATTTTCAATATTTATAGATAAAAAAATAACAAGTAACATCATAATTAATTCCAATAAAGTTAAGCATTATTATTTTTCTTTTATCTTTATATTTCGAAAAAAATAATGTGAATATATGAATAATATGTCAATATGTGTTCCAATAGTGCCTGGAATAATGCCATACATGCATACCATTCTAAAAGAAGAAAAAGTAATTGACGTGCGCACGCGAGCAGAGAAATCTGATGATAACAAAAGAAGACAATTTGCATTATCTATGATTGATAATTACAGAACATATTCAGAAGAAGAAATCAAACATCTAGTATCATGTAACAAAATTCTAAATTATTCAACACATAATCAAATAAGAACAAAATGGAAAGGAATCATAACACAAGAATTTGAACAAGTTAATGAACAAGACAAATATTTCAATAAAGGATTTGTTGCAAAATATTGTCCTGAATTAAATCTAGTTAATACAGAACATGAATCTCATGATGGAATGGAATATGTTAAAAATAAAATAAAAGTAGAAAGAGAACTAAAAGATAAAAAACGATTAGAAGAAGAACAAAATCTAAAAAATATAAAATTAAAAGAAGATGCTAGAATAAAATACAACAAATTATCCTTAGAAGAAGTATATGATGAAGCACATAGACTCAACAGACATTGGGAAGCAATATTGTCAGTAAATCCTGAAAATATAGACATTGTAAAATTAGGTGATAGTTTTGAGTAAATGTCCTCTATGTAGTAATTCTGACTCTGTCACATTTAGAAAATATCTGATACTAACACTGAATTGAATAATTATAGAACTAATAGAAGAAATTGTTTGAGTTTTAAAAAATGATAGTTCTTTTATTCTATGAACTCAAATGTTATTTTTTATTGTATAATTTTGACTGTTTTTATGCCTATTTTTCCCTTAATTCTCTGAGTTCATCATATGTTTCTTTTATCTGCTCATCTAGACTCATTGTAAAACTTCTATGATAGTCTGATTCTCTTTGTAATCTTTTTAGATTGTGTTCAAGAAATCTAACTGCCATACTTTTTGGAAGAATCTTTGAAATTTTCATTGCTCTTCTCCTTTAGGAATTGACAATGGTTTGTCTGTTAGCCCATCTCCTGCATCAAAACATTTTGTCTGGTATTTACAATACTTGCAGAGTCCTGATGTTTCACCATTGAGAACAGTATTGTTTTCTTTGGCATCTTCAATCTCTTGAATTCTTGAATTAATCCAATCAGTCAAGTCCCTTTTCTCTACTTTGTATGTTACAATGTCTGTCATGTCTGCATAGACAATGTTTAGATTCTCAACAGGCATGTATTGGGAAAACATTGTATTGTAACATTGAAGTTGCAGTATGTGTTCAGGTTTTGGCAAGAACCCTTGTTTTATCTGCCATCTAACAAATTTTGTAGTTTTCAGATCGATGATTGTTTTAGTTTTCCAATCATACATGTCTAGTCTACCTGCAAGTGTTGCTACCTTACCATTTTTGAGTGGAACATAGTGTTCAACGTCCATCTCTCTCCACTTGTATGCATATGTCATGTTGTGTAGAAAATCTCCACGAACTGTTGCCCACATAGATTCTAGTGTAGTATCTCCTAACAATTCCTCATGTGGTATTCCTTGTTGTTTGTACAGTGATTTTCTCTGACATCCAACTAGTTCTGTTACAGAGTACCTTGATTTGTGATTAAACTTTGATAGTCCGTTTCGTTTTTCTAAAAAATTAACGATTCCTTTAGGAGTATCAATTTCCTCTGCTAAAGCAATTTGGCCGCTACCCATTTGTTTTGAAATCTTTTGTTTCATACAATACACGGCGTATTATTGATAGAAGGTTTAAATTTGGATAATCCAAATAATTTTTGTACTAATGACTATATTTATAGCCCCTATAGGAGTCCATACTGGACATGTAAAAGGATGGCTTAAAGAAGAATCTCGAGATGTGGATACATTATGGTTGATTCATAGTAAAAAAAACACAAAGTTTGACTTTCCAAAAATCGCAAAAAAACTTGAAAAAGAACTCAATACGGCATACCCTCAAATTACAATAAAGAAAAAAATAATTGAAAGTGCTTTTTCTGAAGATCCCACTATTGATGCAATTTTAGAAATAATTCGTAAAGAAGAGGCCCAAGATTCGTCTTTGATCAGAAAAGAATTTGTTGTAAATATTACTGGGGGGACAAATATTGTTGCTGCTGCTACCATCCTTGCAGCAACATTTTATGGGACACGTGCACATTATGTGAAAGAACCCCAAAAGGGAGATCTTAGAGGGATGAAATATGTTTATGAATTACCAATTCAACCCATAGGAATTGCAAAACTTAATCAGAATCAATTAACTGTACTCAAAATAATTTCTGAATCTTCTTATGAAATTGAAAATACTCCAAAGAATATTTCGCATATTCAAATCCCAAATTCCATTACAAGAGCAGATTTACTTAAAAAATTAGGGTGGGCAAAACCTGTGAAAGGTTCAAAATTTCCTAGAAAAGAAGGAAATACTAGATTATTGGGAATAACAAAAAAACTCTATGAGTCTGGATTAATCAATAAAATTCCTTACACTGAATTTTATGTTGACGGTAATGAAAGAAAAAAATTTAAACTTATTTATGAAAATGGTTATGCTAAAAAAATTCCTGATGAAAAATATAGACCACATTGGCAAATAGAGAGAAATGAAAGGGAAATTCGTTATGAAATCACATCTTCAGGAAAAAGAAAAGCAAAAGATCAATTAATGTTTGATATTTGATAGATATGGATTTTAGAGAAGCATTAAAACATTCGAATGAGGAAAAAAATTTATGAATCATTCACAGATAGAGTCTTTTCTTTGGGGGGCTCAGGATCTATTACGTGATTATTTTGAGCCACATGAGGTTGGAAATTATATTCTTCCATTCGTAGTTTTAAAGAGAATTGACGATATTTTAGTAGATTCTAAAGAGATAGTATTAGAAAGATTGTCTGAATTAGAAAAACAAGGAATTACGGAAGTTGATAAAGATCTAAGAAAGGTTTCTGGTGGAAAATATTTTTACAATATTAGTGAATTCAAAAATTTAAAATCTATCACAAAAGATCCTGACACATGTAATATTAATTTAAAAAAATACATTGATGGATTTTCAATAAACATCAAAGAAATTTTTAAAAATTTTAAGATGGATGATAAAATTGACGAACTCTCAAATCCTGAGATAGATAATTTACTATTTCCAATATTGGAACATTTTACAAACAAAAATGCAGATCTATCTCCTGATAAAGTTGATCACATGATGATGGGACTTATTTATGAAAATCTAATTAGAAAAACTAATGATTTAACCAAGAAAAAAGCTGGACAATACTTCACTCCTCGTGATGTAATTGATTTAATGATACATGTTCTTCTTTCACCACATAAAGAACTTCTAAAAGATTCTAGTTTAGTTAGATCAATTTATGATCCTGCTGTTGGAACTGGTGGAATGTTGTACATGGCTTCAAATTATATCAAAGATGAATTAAAATCAAAAATTACTTTAAATTCATACGGTCAAGACAATTTACCATTTTCTTATGCAATTTGTAAATCTGAAATGATTTTGAGAGGATTAAATCCTGATAATATTAAATTTGGAAATAGTCTTACAAAAAAAGATCAATTCTCAGATTATAAATTCCGTTATATTGTATCAAATCCTCCTTATGGTACAAATTGGAAAGGATTTGCAACTGATATTAAAGAAGAAGCTGATTTGGGAGAAAAAGGAAGATATTTTGTTGATCTTCCTGGTCAGGGTGATGGCCAATTGTTATTTTTACAGCACATGATTTCTAAAATGTATGATGATGAACTAGGCAGTAGAATTGGGATTATCTATAATGGTTCACCGTTATTTACAGGGAGTGCAGACTCGGGAGAGAGCAATATTCGAAAATGGGTTATTGAAAACGATCTATTGGAGTGTATTATTGCATTACCAAAAAACTTATTCTACAATACGGGTCTTTTCACCTATATCTGGATATTAAATAATAGAAAACCAGAAAAGCGTAAAAAGAAAATTCAATTAATTGATGGCAGATTATTTTTTGAAAAAATGAGTTCAAAATTAGGAGAAAAAAGTTACCGTATTTCAAAACAACATGTGGACGATTTAACTAAAAAATATTCCAATTTTAAAAAGGATGAACATTCAAAGATTTTTGACAATGATGATTTTGGATATACAAAAATAATAATTAAAAAACCATTTAAAAAATTATTTAATATAAATTTAAAAAATATCACTGCATTTGAAAATTCAAATATTATTAAAAAATTAAATTCTAAACAAAATCCTAAATCTATACCAGAAAAAAAAATATTTAATATTATAAAAAAGATTTCTAAAAAATCCTGTAATAATCCAAGTGAATTTGATGATTTATTTTTTAAACCATTAGATGAAGTGGGGCTAAAACTTACACCAACAACAAAAAAATCAATTTCAGATATTTTTTCTGAAAATAATGAAACCCTAGAACCGATTTATAAAAAATTAACTGATTCGCACCCAATACCTGATCCTGATTTCAAATTCTATGAGAAAATTCCATTAAAAACTAAAGATATAAAAAAATATTTTGAAACTAACATTAAACCCTTCTTAGATGATGGTGTTTGGTATGCTGATGAATCTCACGTTGGATATGAAATTCCTTTCACAAAAATTTTTCACAAATACAAAAAACTACCTTTAATACGCGAAATAAATGCTGACATCGAAACATTACAAAAAGAAATTTCTACAGATTTGGAAGGATTAATGAAATAAATGAATCAACAATGTGATTTAGTAGATTCTAAAATTGACTGGATTGGAAATGTGCCTAAAAAATGGGAAAAAACAATTCTTGGAAAACATATTGATATTTCCAGTGGGTTTGCTTTTTCTTCCGAAGATTTTGATTTAGAAGAAGGAATCCCTGTAATTCGAATTCGTGATTTGGTTAAAGGGAAAACAGGCAGTTTTGTTTTAAAAGAACCTGATTTTCCTACATATGTAGAAAATGATAGTATTCTGGTGGGAATGGACGGGGATTTTAATGCAATTTGGTGGCGAGGCGGGAGAGCGTTGCTAAATCAACGAATAGCATTAGTAAATGTAAAAAATAACATAGATAAAAAATTCCTATATTATTTTCTTCAGGAACCCTTAAGAAATATTCATGGAAATACTCTTTTTACAACTATCAAACATCTTTCAAATTCAAATTTGGAACAAATGAGGTGTTACATTCCAAAAAAAGAAACACAAATCAATATTAGAAAATATCTTGATGATAAAATTGGTAAAATAGATGTAGAAATTAATAAAAATCTAAAACTTGTTAAATTAATCATAGAAAAAGAAAACGCATTAGTAAATCATGTGATCCTTAAAGGAATGGAATCTGATAATAAAATGGAATTTTCTGGATTTGAGTGGATTGGTAATGTACCTAAACATTGGACAAATTTAAAATTTTTTAATATTCTTAATGAGAAAGAAATTCGTAATAATGATAATGTTGATAGAAAAATGTTATCTGTTTCACAATATTTTGGAATTGTTGAAAAAGAATATGAATCAAATGAATTAATAAAGAATAATGAAGATTTATCAAAATATAAAGTTGTAAAAGAAAATGATTTAGTTGTAAATGTAATGTGGTTGCAATTTAGAGGTATAGCGGTATCCTTTCTAAATGGAATAGTAAGTCCAGATTACAAAGTATATGAAATCAATTTAAAGAAAATTGATCCTCATTTTCTTAATTATTTAGTTCGTAGTGATGTCTATCTTAATGAATACCCAAGACATTTACGTGGAATTAGACCAAACTCGTCAAGAATTATTAATTATGATTTAATGAGGTTACCTCTAAGATTGCCTTCTATTTTAGAAGATCAACAAAACATTGTAAAATATTTGGATGAAGAAATTGAAAAAATGAAAAAAGTTGTTGATAAAACAAATTTACAAATTAAAAATCTTAAACAAGCTAGATTATCATTAATTTATTCGGTTACTACCGGTAAAGTTAATCCTATTACTAAATAATTTATTTTAGAACACTTAGGTAATTTTTTTAACAAAATTTGAATAATTACAACTTACTTTAAAAGGACATGATTTTCATAAAATAATATGGGTGAAAACCAATTTGAAAATAATATCATAGATCAATTAGAGAAATCTGGATATTTGAGACGATTTTATAATAAAAAACACTATGATGTAGATTGCGCTTTAGATAAGGAATTCTTTATAAATTTCATAAAAGACACGCAACACAAAACATGGAATGAATTAAAATCATATTTGGGCACTGATCCTCAAGAAAAAATTCTATTAGAATTAGAAAACGCATTAGAAAAAAATGGAGTTCTTTGGGTTTTGAGAAATGAAATTAGTATTTCAAACAAGAAATTTCGATGTTTCTATAAAAAACCTACATCTGATATGAATCCAGAACTTCATGAATTATATAAAAAAAATATTTTATCTGTAATGAATCAAGTTTATTTTGATAGAAAACATTCTGTAGATTTGGTAATTTTCATAAATGGAATCCCCATCATAACAATTGAATTAAAAAATTCTTTAACAAAAAATAATGTTTTTGATGCTATTGAACAATACAAAAGTAATACAAGAGATCCATCCAATCCCCTGTTTTCATTCAAAAAACGCACTGTGGCTCACTTTGCAGTTGATGAATATGAAGTATATATGACTACAAAAATTCAAGGTGAAGATACCAAATTTACCCCATTCAATAAAGGCTGGAAAAAAGGAAAAGGTAATCCTCCAAACAAACCATATCAAACAGAATATCTTTGGGGGGAAATTTTACAACCTATTAGTTTAATGGAACTTTTAAGCGATTTCGTTATTCTAAAAAAAGAAATAGTAAAAAAAACTGAATCAGAAAAAATGATTTTTCCTAGATACCACCAATTAAGAGCAGTTAGAAAAATTTTAGATCATACTAAAAATCATGGAAGAGGCCAATCATATTTAATTGAACATGCACCAGGCGGTGGCAAATCGAATACTATTTCCTGGTTATCCTCAAAACTGTATTCTTTATTTGATGAAAAAAATGATTCTGTTTTTAATTCTGTAATTGTGATTTCTGATAAATTAGTTATCCAAGGTCAGCTTTCAAAAGATATTCGACAAGTAAATCCTACGCCTAAATTAGTTAAAGAACCTGACACAGGAGCCGAGTTATTAGAAATTCTAGAAAATACAGATGGGATAATAATTTCAACACAGCAGAAATTCCAGCCTATTTTGGAAAAAATTGGACAAATTAAGAATAAAAAATTTGCGATAATCATTGATGAGGCACATAGTTCTCAAGGTGGACATGGAACACAAAGTGTTCGTGCCATGCTGACATCAGTTCTTGAAAAAATTGAAGAGATTGTAAAAAGAGGAATTCCTTCAAATTTAAGTTATTTTGCATTTACAGCAACTCCGAGAGATAAAACATTGGAATTATTTGGAATGAAAAATTTGGATGGTAAAGAAGTTGCATTTGATTTGTATTCTATGAAACAGGCAATTGAAGAAGGAATAATTTTGAATGTACTTAAAAATTATAGTACTTACAAGAGATGCTTTGAATTAAAACTTAATGGAGAGGATCGATTAGTTGATGGTAGAAAAACAACCAGTGAAATCATGCATTTGGTTGATCAAAGTAAAGAAAATGTAAATGTTAAAACTAAATTCATGGTAGATTTTTTCAGAAAAAATTCAAAATCAAAGATTGGTGGTCTTGCAAAGTCTATGGTTGTAGCCGGACGAATTGAATTGGCTTTGAAATATTTTCATGCAGTAAATGATTATTTAAAAAATCAAAACTATAATGATGTAAAAGTACTAGTAGCATTTTCAGGCTCAGTTTTTGACGAAGTAACAGGGAAAAAAGAAACTGAAATAAGTTTAAACAAATTAGGAAAAAATGAAACTGTAGAAGCACGGTTTGATAAAACAGAATATAACATGCTAATTACTGCTGCAAAATTTCAAGAAGGATTTGATCAACCTCTTTTACATTGCATGTTTGTTGACACAAGTTTAAAAGATATTCATGCAGTTCAGACATTATCAAGATTAAATCGAACATATCCTGGAAAACCTGAACCTATAATAGTTGATTTTGTAAATGATCCAAAATCCATAGAACAAGCGTTTCAAAGATATTACACAACAACTATCCTTTCTGAAAATACTGATCCTAATTTCTTGAAAAAAATATTTGATGAAGTATTAAAATTTGGTATTATTACTGAAAATGATCTAGATTCGTATTGGAATTTATATCAAAATAGTATTTCTTCAGGAGAAAGACCAGATCATGCAGAATTAATCAGTGAAATGGAAAATGCCCGAATACGTTATCTAGAATCTGAAAAAATGACGAAGAATAATTTCCAAATGAATTTAATTAAATATTTAGAAAATTACTCCTATTTCACATTAATCTTAACATATGATAATGAAAAATATGAAAAACTGTATAGATTTGGTAGGTCATTACTTTCAGTACTTCCTGATGAAAACCAAACATTCAATCACAATTTGAAAGATGAGATATCCATAAAATATCTTGAATTAGAAAAAATACGAGAAGGAAAAATTGAGTTATCATCTACCCCTGCTGAAATTGGAACTAATCCTCCAACTGAACGTATTAAAAAAGCAGATGAGGTAAAAAAATTATCTGAAATTTTAGTCAATGTAAATAAAAAATCACAAAAGAAAAATCCTACAGTAAATGAACAATTAGCAAATGAAACATTAATAATTAATTTATCTAATGACGATAAATTACTTAGTAAATTTAATCCAAAAAATTCTATACAGGAAATTCAAAATGATGAAGAATTTAATGATAGATTTGATGAAGAGGTGGATAATTTATATTCTGATTTTCCAATATTTGTTACTGAATTAAAAAATGAACCTATTAGATATGATAACTATCGAAACGCAGTTATCAGTTATTTGTTTAAAGCCTCAAAAGAAATTTTAAAACATATTTCTCCAACAAAACCTGGAAAACGTTTAGAAAATCGTTATAAATTACGTATTATTATTAGAAATTGTACTGGATTTCTATTTTGGGATGATCCATTTTTTGATAAAGAATTATTTGATTTTATGGATGAATTGATAGAAAATGACTCAATTAAAGAAATTAGGTTATTAGGTTCAATTACAAAACAAGGTTTTTCTAATGACTTTTTAGAAGATTTCAAAAAAATTTCTAAAGAATTTTCTGAAAAAGATAAAAAAATTCATTTTAAAATTGAAACTGTGGATAAAAATAGAAACTTTCATAATCGTTATATTATTACATCTGAATTTATGTATGATCTACCATCTATTTCTGAATTTAATAGAGGAAGAACGGCATCATTTTCTTATAGTGAAACAGATTCTATTGAGTACAAAGATATTTCTAATGAATACGAAAAATGGTGGAATTCTAACACTGCATTTGATTTAATTTTAGATTGGGAAAAAATTCAAAACGCAATAAATGATTTTAGAGGAATGAATGATAGAATTTTGAGTAAGTGTATTGTGTGCCAAAAAGATGTTCTTGTTCCCAAAATAATAATCACTAAAAAAATTTCTATCTATTGCCCTGAACATAATCCTAATTATAATAGAGGTAATTAATAATAATTATACAAATAATTTTTGTATAATACAAAATATTTCCTAAGGGATAGGTCTGAATATTATATGTATGAAACAACAACTTTCATATCAAATGGGTGACGGCCATATCGTCAATGAAGGAAGTCAAATTCCTACAAACTATGATTACTTTGTATTCGAAGATTTGGAACAAAGTATCATCACAAAAAATAATTCCCTTGACAGACATTATGATTTTGTAATGTCAAGTTTGGGAAATTCCTACAAGGGAGTAAACAAGTATGTTTATGGTAACATAATCAGTGCTATCAAAACTATTGTTACTTGTAAGAAAGAACATGCCAGACGCACTGAAGCATGTAAAGAAGCAATTGCATTTCTACATCAAGACATGTGTATGGCTTCAAACTCTATTCAGAAAACACTATCCCTCTTTGGAGTAAAATTGTCCACACGACAAATTCTCCGAGATTCAGAACAAGTGTTATCTGAAAAATCTCCTGATTGGACAAACAATCTCTATGGGGGTTTGTTCTAATGTCTAGACAACGTACAAGTCAATTCGAAGAAGTAACTTCTAAAATTGAATCTGAATACAACATTCAGAGAATGGAGTCTGAACTAGAATATCATAGAAAGTTATCTATGGTGTTTGAAAACTCACTTGTATCTGAGCAAAAACAACTCTCTCGTATTCAAAGGAGATTAAAAAGACACAGCCAAATACAAAGTCACATTCGTGATGCATTGAAAGAAACTAGAGAGGATGATGAACAATGATTAAAAATCTTCAAGACTCAAAGTGTCCTCTATGTAGAAAAAAATTAGCATCAGGTGAATACGATGCTGCATTATCAGAACTACAAAATAAAGTAGAAGAAAGTTACAAAGCACAACAAGAATCATTTGTAGAGCAACATAATTCAAAGTTGGAACAACTACATGCACAACATGATGAGTTGTTAGCATCTCAGAAACAATCTCACGAGGCTGAAATCACTCGCTTAGAGACTGATGTCTCTGAGACTTACAAAAAACAACTTGATTTTATGGAAAAAAACTATGATTCCATGACTAAACAGAGCCAAAAACAGTTCGAAGATCTCAAAAAACAACTAGAATCAGGCCACAAAAAAGATTTGATAGAAAAAGAAAAGCAAATCAAATCCTTTGAAAAAGAACAGGCAAAATTCAAAAAGTCTGTAACAGAATCAGTCAAGGCTGACTATGAGATAAAATCAAGGACACTTCAAGATGAGATACGAGAACGTGACATCCAAGTCATGAGATTCAAAGACGAAGTTGATGGTTTGAAAAAACAACTCACACAAAGTCAATCAGAACTCAAAGGTGAAGCAGGAGAGATGGATCTCTTTGTTACCTTAACTGATGCATTCCCACAAGACCACTTTAGACGACAAAAGAGAGGGACATCAAGTGGTGACTTGATTCAGAGAATCAGAACAGGCTCTGGTATACTAGATACTACAATAGTGTATGACAACAAAAATGCAAACACTGTAACTAAAGCAGATATTACAAAGGCAAAAAAATACCAAAAGATGCATGGAACAAACTATGTTTTGATAGTTGGAAACAATCTTCCAAAGAACAGTGTTCCAAATGGATTACTAGGAGAAAAAGATGGAATCATTTTGGTTCATCCAAGTATCATAGTAGAAGTATCAAAAAGAATCCGTGATGGAATCATAGAGATATCAAAACTCTCATTAGGAAAAGAAGACAGACAAGAAAAACAAGACAAACTTTACTCGTACATCATGAGTCAAGAGTTTTCACAAATTCTAAAGTCGCTCTCAGACCTTAATGAGAAACTGTTCTATCTCCAGTCAAAAGAAGAAAAAGACCATCAAACATTGTGGAAAAATAGAAAAGGTTTGCAAGAAGAACTGCTCAAAGCATACAATGAACTCTCAAGTGGGATTGAGAGTATAACATTGGATAATATGGTGGAACTGGCACCTGATGCAGGAGGTAAATGATGAACTGTCCAAAGTGCGGTAGTTCCAAAATTAATTCATTTTTGAGGCCAAAATCCTCTGAAATGATTCCAACAAAAGAGTGTGAAGACTGTGGGTATGAGGTGAAACAAACTGGATAATTCAGAAGAAAGATCATGCTGTATGTGTGGAACCACTAAATTTGTTGGAAGAATCAATGCAGGAAAAAAATACTATTGCAATTCATGCATAAGAAAAATCAATGATTCAGGCATAGATTATTGGAAAGAATGCTCACAAGTAGAGTTCTTTGAGAATATGTTATCTGATATGAGAAGAGGAAGTAACAGGAAATCAAAAAACATGTTTTCAAACATAAAGGAAACCTTGCGACAAATTGAAGAATTAAAATCTAGAGAAGGTGATAATGATTCAGATAACGGTGTAAATTCTTGAAAAGAAAAAGATTAGATGTCACTAAAATGTTATTGATAAAGAAAAATAAAAATGAATCTGAATCTTGATTTATTTTGAAACTTCTTTAATCAAATCAGATTCATCTAAATACCAATCATCTTTCATTATTTTCATGGATTCTCCTATTTCTGCAGATGATGGTGGAGTAAAATTCAAACCCGAACTCATGGAACGAGAAAAGATGTATCATTGTATTTTTAAAAATAAGGCAATGTTGGGTTTCAAAGATTCTCAAGACGTTCTAAATTGTTATGAGATCGAAGAAGAAAATTTGGTTGAAAAAATCAAAAAATGTGATAATGCTGATGATCTTGAAAAATTATTTGATGATTATCTTAAAGACCAAAACCTGAAAAATTAAATAAAATATACTTAAAATTATCTTGTATCTTATTTTATACATGGCAAATTAAGGTCTTAAAAAACTAGCAAAGCCTTGGAGATATTCTCATCCTCAAGGTGCACAAAGATGGGTAAAACAAGTAATTCCAAAAAGAAAATAGTTCTTTTATTTTATGAATGAATTATGTTGCGTTATGTTGCCATATTTTGAGCCTAAAATGGTAGGGCGCTGTGATAACTTAGTTGGTTCTAAGAAGCCCAAATGCCCTAAGTAATTCTAAATTAATTATTTGAATTTCACCATAGTAAAAAACCATAATATCAATATCTGATAACTTATCAACCATATCTACAAATTCATCAAGAGTTATCTTTACTTTTCTATTATGGTACCTATCTTCAAAATTAATTAATTTTGTTTTTTCATCATACCAAAATGAAGAATGTGCAATTGCATTTCTTATCACATCACTATACCCATCAAAAAGACATGATGATTTTGGGACACCTTTGAAAAACTTTTTGATTTTCTTCAAATCCATTTTCTGTAACTGAACTAAATTAGGCGTTTTAAATTGTGAAAGAGTATGCATGATCACAAATTCTTTTAGATTTTTACCATAAATTCCGTCTATAATCGATAAGTAAATGTATGCACAACTTACCACTTTATCAAAATCTGTTTTAGCGCCTCTTTTCAAAATAGGGTCTAAAGCAAAAATCACTTTTCTTGCTTGACCTCTTTGTTTGATAACTTTTGTCCAATATCTATCCAAAACTGGTTCGCTGAAAGCTTTGTTATTTGTTTTAGAAACAGTATTGAATCGTTTATGATAAAAATCACCTACTTGTATTCTGTGAGATGTTTTGTTGTATTGTACAAGAAATGAAGTTTGTAGAACCTTAAACGCATGATTGATTGTTGTTAGGTTTTGTGTGGTTTTGAGTTCATTGATAATAATACTAATTTGTTGAATGGGTTTTGAAAAACCCTCTTTACTAAATAATATTTTTGATTTTTCTAATCTATCAATACATTTCTGAATTTTTTGAGAAACAACCACTATTTGACATGGCTCTTAGGTAGTTTTAAGAAAATTGTATTATTTTATGCCTAAAACTTAAGGATTTACTACATTATTGATGAATTCTGCAAGATAAGTAAATGTCTGGCAAAGATTGTTTGATATTTCAAGCCATTCTTGATTTGTAATGGTTTCTGAATTAATATCACAAATCTGATTCATTATTAATGCCCCAATAGAAAGCATCAGGGTAATTACTAATCCAATGACTCCTATTATTTTTGTACTACCCATGTATTTTATCTGCAGAAGATCTAATTAACTAAGAAACCTATCATATATTGATAATACATGCAATCAGAAACAAATTTGGATTATCTAGATGACACCGTCATTAAATCTAGTATTGTGGCATATTCTAATACATAAAATACTGTAAATTCCACAATAAAGTATGAAACTAGTAATTGGAATTACCGGTAGTACTGGAGTTATCTATGGAATTCGTATGCTTGAGACTCTAAAAAAATTAAATGTTGAAAC
>Ga0233434_1002574_pt1 | contig 15697 bp, 16 predicted proteins | sample SI_122_August201_4_FD_182738 | JGI IMG/M metagenome (GOLD analysis project Ga0233434, IMG submission 182738) | Seawater microbial communities from Saanich Inlet, British Columbia, Canada - SI_122_August2016_120_MG | ecosystem: Environmental > Aquatic > Marine > Inlet | place: Canada: British... | reverse complement strand
CCGACACCACCACCTCAGGCTCCAGCAGCAGCAAGTTCGGGTGGTGTAACAACATTTACGGGGCAAAATTATAAAGGGACACCAACAGTTCGTCCTGTAGGAACTTATACCGCAAAACCAAAACCAGCAGCACCAAAACCAAAACCAAAACCAAAACCAAAACCAAAACCAAAAGTTCCCGCACCTTCAAAAGCATGGGCGAGATTTGCCAAGGCAAATCCAAACTTCACAAAAACTGTCAATTTTTGGACCGGTACACACTATAACTCTGGAAACTACCAAGGCCGGGGTTCTTCTGTTAAGACACGAACGGCGCCCGCTGCCAATACATATCAATTTGGACCAACATATAAAGTCGTCGCGTATACGTTTGGATCTTCATATAATGGCACGGTCCAGGTCGGTCATCGGGGCACCAACCTAATGTACCAAAGAAACCTTAAAATGGTTGGCGGCACGAAATGGAAAATCTTTTCCATTATATATGCAGACAGAATAAATATGGGAGAAATCAGATCAATAACTATACCAGCAAAATGGTTGGTTGAAATATATTATACGGACAAAAACGGCCGGCTACAAAGTAGTTCTGTCGCCGGACAGCCCGGCGGGGGGAGAATTCTTACACCCTTGAACAAGCCACGTTTTTTATCAAAATACCGTAACTTTCGCTTGGCAGGCATTCGTGCAGCCGTTTTATATAAAGCGACCTGATAATTCCAAAAAATAAAATATAAATATTATAAAAATATTATAACATTTATATATATTAATGAATGGAACAAAAAAAATAATCATAATATGTGTAGTTGTGTTTTTAGGTGGATATATATTAAATACATTTTTTGATAAATTAAATATATTTGAAGGAATGGCTGTGACAAATCCTACAACAAATAAAAATTTAGGAGTAGGTGAGGGACATTGTTCAAAAGATACGGATTGTGGCCCGGGATTGAAATGTTTTCCAACGGCGAATGCTAATCCACCTGGTATAACAGGAGTTCCAGAGGCAACATCAGGAAAAGCTGGTGCCAGAGTATGTTATCAGTCAGATACACCAACATGGAGTGGTAATCTAGTAGTAGGAGCGGCTGCGTGTGGTAAATTTAATCAAGATTTTCCTTGTATAGGAAAGAATATGATGACAGGTCCTCATAGTAATGATTGTTTAAATGATCTTTGGAAAAAATCTGGTTGTGATGGGAAAGTAGAACAGCGTGTTAAGACAATTGGAGGTCTAGGAAAGCAATGGATGGATACATGGCAGCGAAACGCGTATACGATAGATCAAGATAGTATGTATAATAAATCAAAAATAATGAGAAGTACCGATTATTTTAAAGCAAATCCAGCGACAAAGGTATGTAGAGGAAAGCCGGTAGATTCTTGTGATGATAAGTATGTGGGTGGAACTAAAGATGGAAGACCAATGGATTGTTTGCGAAAAGCATATAAATCAAGTGGTTGTACAAGACCGGGGAAGGCACATCCAGATAATATGAAACAATGGACAAATCCATCAGGAACAAAAGGGATAAAGTCGCAAGCAGTGAAAGATTTAAGAACAAAATGGGATAGAAAACAAGTATATAAATATTATCAAGATATGAAATCAAGTGCTACAAAGTCGTCAAGAAAACCCAGGTCGGATTTTGGCATGGCAATATATGCGAATGAGATGTGTCACGGAAATCAGCCGAAAGTGCCATTTAATAAACCGTGTTGGAAAGATTTTACATCACAAATATTGTCACACAAGAATGCGGAATTATCAGATGATAATAATGAGTTGAAGTTAGATAAAATGAGTTGGAAAGGATTACAAAATCCAAAGGCATTAAATCAGAAAGACGGAACATTGGTGAGTAATGAGTTAGCATCAATACAAACAGAGTTGAAAGTAAATTATGATTGTAAGCCAAATTTGAAAGATATGAGAAGATGTATTACATCAAAATGTCCAGTGTATCAACCACCGGGTTCAACAAGAAGAATGTCGTTGAAAGAATGTCAAAATGAGTGTTCATCAGAACCGGATTGTGTGAGAATGAATTATTTTGGGAAAAAGAGAAAGTGTGTGCTATTAAAGGGAAAGCCAATGGGAATGGGTGTGAAAAGAACAAATAGGAGAGATAATGTGACAACTTGCAAACCAACGAGACCAAGCCCTCATACAAATAAATGGGGTAAGGAATGGTCAATAACAAAGGGAGAATATAGAAAATCATATTTTCCATTTTGGAATTTTGTATTTAAGAGTAGGGAGCGGAAATCATCAAAGCCTAGTTGGATAAAATTTAAAGATGGTATGTTGAAGGTGCAGGGAGTGAAGAACAAAACCATAGGAGGTGCGGATTCATTGGTATATGATCAATATGGTTATTTTGCTGATTTATTTAGAAGAATGAGATTTAATTATAGGAAGCCAATGGCAACAAGTTGGGAGAAAGTGGCGGGAGAGGGAGATACATTTCAACCACCACCTGGAGCTAAAGTAAGGTATGGTCATCCGGCATTGGGTTGGTTAGGAAATGGGACTGAGTTTAAAGAAAAGGTATATTCCAATAATCCGGTCCCGGTGACGTGTAATACACAGGAGTTTGGTGCGCTTAAACCGGGGTCACAGAATGTAATGAAGGCGTGTTATGTATATAATCCGGGAAAAGGTACAAAAATATGTTCAAATCCAACATTAGTAAAAAAGGGTCAATGTTCAGAGGTAGTAACAAAAGGAGCAGATGGTAGAAATGAATGTGCTGAGAATAATATAGGAGCACAACCAACAGGGTGTGATGCTCCTGGAGAATTGGGAAGGCAGATACCATATGTAATAACACAAGCATTATTTGAGACAGATGAGTTTCCATATTGGGCATTTGAAAGAACAATGACAAGAAACCAGTAATATTTTACATAAATAAGTAAATAAAGAAATATATATAAAATTAATTATGATGAATTTTATATATAATATTTTTGGGATAGAGAATAATAAAGTAAATAAAGTGAATTTTGAAGATGTTCAGAATTTTGTGAAACATAGAAAAAAGCACCATATATTAGTGAATGTATTAGACGTGTCAGAGCAGAGATGTTTGATAAAGGGAACATTACCAATAAATGACGAAATAAATATAATAAATTCAAATTTGAAGAATATAAATTTGAAAATAATAATATATGCGAAGAATTCAAATGAAAATAGATTGATAGATAAGTATCATCAATTATTAGAGTTAGGATTTGTGAATGTATATATATATCCTGGCGGTTTATTTGAATGGTTATTATTACAGGATATATATGGGAGCGAAGAATTTCCAACAACAACAGGTGAGTTAGACATATTAAAATATAAACCAATGTCAGCATTTAATAATTTATTATTAACAGATATAGATTAGAAGAAGGGATGGTCTAGTAGATTAAAAATATAAGATTCATCGGGTGTATTTGTTTTAATGAATGTTTGAATACAAAGATCCCAATCATCTGGGAGAGAAGTTTCACCTTCTCTTTCACCATTTAAATATAAAGTAATAAGTTCTTTACCTAACCATTCATTATGTGCTTTATGACATTTTTCAAGATAGTTTAATGTAATAGTTTCGCCGGGTCTATTTCTTTTAGTAATTCTTTTTAATGAAGTTTGAGGTTCGGCTTTAATATATATGTAACCAGCAACTTTTATATCTCTAGCTAATTCGTCAAACCATTTATTATAAATATTATATGAAATTTTATCCATAGTTTTATCATCATATAACATTTTTGCAAAAACAGCTCTATCACTATAAATACTTCTTTCTGTTATTATGATACAATTGGGGTTATTTATGATAGCATGTCTAATTTTGGTAATTCTAGTAATATAAGCCATCATTTGAAATTGAAAGGCGAATTTTTTAGGATTATCATAAAATCGTTCAATAATGTTATTATTATTTTCATCTTTTACAGTATTCCATATATCAACAGGTTCTTGTATATAAACAATTTTTTTTCCATTGATGTAGTGTAATTTTTTTGCGAGATGTTTAATAGCAGTAGATTTTCCAGAACCAATATTTCCCTCAATACTAAATATCCAAGTCATATTTATATAAAATAATATTATATTAAAGTATATTTGTTTAATATAATTATTAATGGGGCAAAAACATAGTTATCCAAAAGAAATTGAAGCAGAAAAATTTTTGATTATTCAAAATTTTTTAACAGCATCAGAGAAGCATTTTTTAATGAAATCGGTAAATAAACTTATGGAACATAAATGGTGTTGTTTAACAAAAATGGCGAATAATTCAACAGTGTTAAATAAAAAAAGAAAACAAGCAATTTTATTTTTACATAAATATAAAATAGGTGAAAATATAAATAAAAACATAGCATATGAAATAGGTAAATGGCTGGCATATTGTTCAGATACAATAGGGCCAGTAATAGAACCCATATTAGACAGATTTATGATGAATTGTGTAGGTTTAAAAAGGGATACTTATTATATACAACGAGTGATGTATATGGATATACCGCCAAATGAACCCGAACAGCAGGTTCATCAAGATGGCGATGAAGGTGATGGAACTTATTATATATTTCTGCCTTTAAATTATTGGTCACACGATATGGGAGCAACAGTATATTATAAAGATAGTATTGTAGGTAAAATAAGAGATATAGGATTTGATCCAGAAAGAAAGAAAGGGTATTATCAATTACCTAATAAAGGTTTTTTGAAGGACAATAAATATAAAGATTTATATGATAAGGCGAGAGTGAGAAAGGAATTAAAATTGGGAGATATTTCTTGTCATGCGTCAATAGCGTTGCATCACGGTGCTAAAAATAATAGTGAAAAAACAAGAAAAGGGGTGTTTATTATAGTACAAACATGGGATGAAGATGCGGATGAAAAAAGCGAATGGGTTGATGCATTAGACATTTATCCTGAACATAACGTGCCAATAATTAGCGAGGCACAAAAAAATGTATATTCGCGTAATCAATCTCCGCCGGAAGGTTTCCCGGATGCGAATAACCAACCAGCGGCAAACAGGGACCCCAAGGAGAACCCATTTAATAAATTACCATTGGTAAATTATAATCATGATGAAGTCTTTAAAAAAAAACCATTACCATTGTTAGGGGAAGTTATGGATAATCCTAATATTAGATAATTAATTTATTTTCATTGAAACTTTTAGATGAAATTAAATATTCTTTAACTATTTTTTTAATGTGATTAATATCAACTTTATCGGCAATGATAGGAACAGCGTAATAATGTATATTTAAAAAGTAAGCAATTCTAGCATAGCATAGATTGACATTATCTGGATTGATGAATTCAATAAAAAGACTACCTTCTTTACAAGCAAAAATATTTACACATCCTCCGCCGTGTGGTCCAATTATAATATCGGAATTTGCAAATTTAGTTTGTTGTTCAATTAAACTTTCAGGTAGATTATTATCATCAAATAAAGTAAAATTGTAATTACCGGGTTCAATATGCTTTAATTGAATTTGTAGTTGATTATGATTTTTTATTTGTCTAGAGTTATTTCGCTTCATTAATAACATTTGTTTTTTTGTATTAGAAGTATATGTGATATTTCGTTGAACTCTATTTTTTAACCAACTAATTTGACTTAAATATGGATTACCACATTTGCCCATTTCAGGAATAAATAGTTTTTTAACATATAATGAACCATCAATGACACGGTTCCATTTGATATTAATATTAGCTAGTTCTAGCCATTTTTTGATATATGGAGTTTTTTCATAAACATGTAAATAAACATGTGGAGATATGCATTTTAGTCCATTAGGAAAGCATTTTAATGCGGTTAAAGCTTCAACGGGAAAATGAAAAATCCCATTTCCCCAACCAGCAGCAATACTAATAACAATAGGATATTGTTTAAATTTTTCTTTAGATTTGGAGGGGTGTATTAAATTACTTTCTTCTAAACATAAGCAACCTCCATTAGTAAAAGAGTTATTTTCAGTAATTATTCTACCTCTGTTAGAAACAACAACATCTTTAAAAATAGCGATTCTATTTTTATATTCATCGCAATCAAAAATTTGTTTAGAGTTTTTATAATTATGGAAATTTTGAGGATACATAATTTCTATATAATTATCAAGACTTTTATGAAAATTAAAAAGAGTTGATTTTTTTATGATTTTAGGTTCTTTTTCACGAATTCTAGTAACTTTGTTATGATTATTGAAAATATCAGTCATTATATATTATTATATGAAAAATTTAAAAGTAAATTGAACAAATATAAATACATATTATTATAATCATAATATGGATTTATCTCAAAAGAAATTAACAAAATCAGAGTGGGAATTTTTAGAAATACCACTATGTCAATCAGAATTAGAAATTATGAAAATGATTTTTAATTCTAAAGAAAATTTAAATATAAAATTTAATAAGACTATGACTTTAATAGGTTATATGAAATTTGATGGAAGTAATAAAGGAATACACTATTATTTTTATGATAAATATTTTGAGAAAGATATAAGTAAAGATATAAAGAGGCATAATTTGCAATTTAAATTCAATTTGAAAGATTATAAAAAGATAAAATTGAAAAAGGCAGATATATATCGCATAAGAAATAGTGATAAAAAAATGGATAAACTAAAGAATTTATTTGAATTTGTATTGTTAGAGAACGCAAGTAAGTTTTTAGAAAAAAAGAATCCGCATTATTATTATACACTAACACAGTTGATGAGAAACAGTATATCAAATTTAAATATGTTAGTAAATGAATACATACAATTTATTTTAAAAGAATATGAAGATAGAATAAAGAAAAGTAATTTAATAAAAAATTCACACGAATATATTGAAAGAAATAACTCTATACTAAAATATAAAGATTTTGAGTTATATCATCATCAAAAATCATTATTATCAATAGCAAATAAACCAGAAAATTCATTAATACAATATATAGCACCAACGGGAACAGGGAAAACATTAACACCCATAGGTATAAAAAAGAAGGTAGTATTTGTATGTGCTGCCAAACATATAGGACTTCAGTTAGCAAAAGCGTGTATATCATTAGAAATACCAATAGCAGTAGCATTTGGATGTTTAGACCCGGGAGATATAAAATTACATTATTTTGCTGCAGTTGATTTTACAAAAAATAGAAGAACTGGTCATATTTTTAGAGTAGATAATAGTAATGGTTCAAAGGTTGAAATAATTATTTCAGACATTCAATCGTATATACCATCTATGAATTATATGTTGGCATTTAATGAACCCAATGATATAGTGTGGTATTGGGACGAACCAACAATAACATTGGATTATGAGAATCATGAGTTTCATAAAATATTAAAAAAAAATTGGGATAAAAACATTATCCCAAATATAATATTATCGTCAGCGACATTACCATATAAAGAAGATATTATGCCTGTGTTGTTGAATTATAAAAATAAATTTAAGGGCGGTTCAACATATGAAGTAATAAATTATGATTGTAGAAAAACAATACCAATAATAGATGCAAATAGTAATATTGTTGTTCCTCATTTACATTATGATGATTATAATATATTAAAAAGATCAGTAAAACATATAGAGAAGAATAAAACAATATTAAGACATATAGATGTAAAATTGATAACCGAGTTTATATTACATGTAAATAAGAATGATTTGATAAAAGATAGATACAAGATAGATAATTATTTTCAGTCAGTAAAAGAAATAGATATAATAAGTATAAAGTTATATTATTTAAAATTGTTATCAAAAATAAATAGTAAAAATTTTAATAAATATAAAAAAAAGAATTCAAACGACAAAAAACTATATAAATCTGTTATAAAAATTACAACAGATGATGCGTATACATTAACAGATGGACCAACTATATTTTTAACGAATGATGTAAAAAAAATAGCATTGTTTTATTTAAAGGTAAGTAATATACCAAATAATGAATTAGAAAATATATTGGGATTAATCAGTTACAATGAGGAGTATAAAAAAGAGTTGGAGAAAGTGATGTTCAATGAAAAGGAAAGACTTTCAAAAATGAATGATAAACAATTAAGTAAAGTAGACGGAGATGATTGTAGAGAATTGCAAGAACAGGATAAATTTAATCAAATTGTGCGGTCATTGAAATCCAAAATGAAATTAATAACATTGAATAAAAGATATATTCCTAACAGTAAAGAGCATTTAAATAAGTGGCATAAAAATGATGGAAATAATTATTTTACAAGTGATGTAGACGAAGACACCATGGAAGACATAATACTTTTAAATATGCCAAAAGAATGGAAAATATTATTGATGATGGGGGTAGGTGTATTTCAAGAATACGATTCAAAAAGTCTAGATAAAAAAGAATTAAAAGATATAAAAAAATACAGTGAAATAATGAAAAAATTAGCTGAAAAACAGAAATTATATTTGATTATAGCATCATCAGATTACATTTATGGAACAAATTATCAATTTTGTCATGGCTATTTGAGTAAAGATTTGTTAAATATGACACAAGAGAAAATGATACAGGCATTTGGAAGAATAGGAAGACAATCAACTCAAATGGATTATACAATTAGATTAAGAAATGATGATTTAATTGATAGAATATTATTACCTGAAAAAGATAAAATGGAAGTAATAAATATGAATGCTTTATTTGGATATTAATAATTACATACAAAAAAAATATTTTTTATACAGGTTGTGGAATTGCATTACTAGCAGCAATATTTTTTAGACCTTTTAAGACGTGTTCTTAATCTTAGATATTTTCATATATCTTGACCAATAATGCGACCGTTCTATATTTTTCTTACTTGATTTTTTCCAGGTTTATATAAAATCCATTCTTTTTTTGTATTATTTTTCCAGCCATTGAATTTAATGTTATATTTTTTTAAAACTTTTAGATTTCTCATCAAATCTTTAGTACCTTCACAATTATCTGTTATAAATTCACCTTCACAATTAATGTTATCATCATCTAATTGTCCATAATAATCAGGATAAGTGTAATTCCAATACTCTATAATATATTGAAGACTAAGATGGGTTGATTGAAAATCAGTACGATTATATTTTTGTTGTTCAACAATATTACCATAATCAGATACATTATTCAACCTTTTAACACGCCATAAAGCTGTTTTTAAATCAAATTCTATTAGATTTTTTTGGAATAGTTTATGATATGTTGGATCAAATGAAAATATTAATTCCCAAATATCTTGTGGAAATAAGTTTTTAAGCCTCATTGTATTGGTTTAATAATATATTGTTAAATCAATTTATATTAATTGATCATAATTCATTCGTCTCAAACATATAGAAATAATAGGTGCCCCAATAAATATTACTATCATTCCAACAATAATAATTCCTGTTAATAAAACAAGCATTATATATTTTAGGATCCAAAAAAAAATAAATTGATATTAAATTGAGTATTATTTAAAAACGTAAAAACAAACAACTATAATGTCAAGTATAACAAAACAACAACAATTACTAGGGTTATCTCTTGCAAACCTTAAAAAAAAATGCAAGGAATTAAAGGTACCTTCTTCAGGAAATAAAGCACTTCTTATAGAACGTATACTATCTCCAGAACAACATCAAAAGAAGGAGAAAAAGAAGAAGAGGTCAGCTTATTATTCACAATATTTTACTGGGAATAACCACGAAGAAGCAGAATTAATTGGTAATTTCCTTACTGAAAATCATTCAGCTAAAATTAAGGCAGGAAACATGCTGGAAAGCGATATTGCGGAAGATATTAAAGAACACGGTATTAATTTTTATAAAGGATTAAATATTGATGACCCTGAAATAAAAACGCCGTGTGCTATTGCTTCTTGTCGTTTTTCAAAAGAAAAGTATGAACAATTTGGATTGAAATGCAAAAATAAGACCTGTGTGGAAGTTGATTTGGTAGTAATAAAAGACGGCGTATCTTTAGTTGAATTGAAAAATGGTTGCGATTTTGATACAAAAAAAAGTAAGGGGGAAGTTCAAAGTTTGGAAGCAACAAAAATTTTATGTGAAAAACTAGGATACTCTAATGTTTCGGCGAATATTTGTTGTTATGATGCTAAAGAATTATCAGATATGAAACTAAAGACAACTATGGGTCTAGTTAAAACTATATTGTATAGCGACCTAGCAGAAAAATGTGGATTAAATGGAGTTGAAAGTAGAAATCGTATTAATAAAAAAGTCCAAGGGAGGGCTCATGAAAATAGAGAAAAATTAAAAAATTTTGTAACCTCATTCTCTAATTTCTTATAAATAATTAAAACGGATACAATGTATCTTTTTTAATTAATAATTTTTGATAATTAGGTGTTTTGTATTAATTTCATTGCCAACTCTACCAGAATGTAATTTAAATCTATATTTTTTATCATATTCATCAACAATATAATCTTGATATAATTCTTCAATGAATGGAGTTTTCCCAATAATCATTAAACATTTAATTTTTGTTTCTTTGAAACATTTTGCTAGTTTTTTTTGTTCGTCTTTTCCGAATTGACAATAGCCATAATCAGTAAATTCACTATCATACGGGGGGTCTAAAAACATAAAATTATTTTCGTCATCATAATTTTCAAATATATATTCAAAACTTTTATTATGAATTTCTGTATTTTTTAATAATTTTTCATATTCTTTATTTTTTAAATTTTCATAATTATATGTTTTATATCTACCAAATGGTATGTTGAATTTTCCTTTTTTATTATATCTTAACATACCTCTGAAACAAGTTTTTCTTAAATAGTAAAATCTAGAACCATTTTCTAATATATTTTTAGGTTCTATACTTCTAACTTTATAATATTCTTTTTCTTCATTTGGGTGTGATTTCATAAATTCATATATTTTATTACTATTTCCATTTTTAATAGATTGATACAAATCAATTAATTCTTTATGCATGTCGCTAATGGTAGATTTTTTAGGGTTTAAATGAAAGAATACCGCACCTCCCCCAATAAAAGGTTCAAGATATGTTCCTGTAAATTTTGGTATATATTTTGAAAATTTTGGTATTTCATCTTTTTTTCCACCACTCCATTTAAATATAGGTTTTAAATTTATTTTTTTTGTTTCTTCAACGATAGCGGACATTTTATATAATAATACATATTTATTTTAATATCAATTTTTATTACATGCTCTTCCCATTGATAATGGCATAGGTCCAGGATTTTGTATAATAATTATATCTTGTATTTTTGTTTCTCTCAATGTGAGTTCAATTTGATTTTCAATATCACTATCATAATAACTTCCATCAGCAATTCTATTATTTCTAGGACAACACATAATTTTACAACACCCAATACAATCATGAACCAGATGGTTACATCCATCTTTTACATATATATGATAACACGTATCACATTTTTGAAAGAAATAGCATATAAACATACCTATAAAAAGTAGAAAATAAGCCCCGGCATATAATAATGCACCGACCATTAATACTGTCACACCGACTAACATACTAGAGGCCATAACAGTGAAACAACACTCGCAAGGGGTTTTTGGAGGACAACACATTAGTAATTATAATATTAATTATAAAGCAAATGTATTTAAGATTATTTATTATATTTATAAAATGACAAAAACATTGTATGAATATGAGAATATGATTAGAAAATTAGTTAAAGAAGATAATAAAAGTAGTGTTCATTTTAGTTGGGATAGAATGGAAGATTATTGGATGTTTAATTTGGCAACGTGGAACCCAAAACATAAATCGGCATTTTTATTACATACAGTTACATGTCAGGTGTTTAGAGATATAAACGCGTGGAAAGAAATGCATGAATATGTTGTAAATTTAAAAAATGTGATGTCATCAAAAGTTCCACAAAGTGAATACCCAGAACAACATTATCATGTTACTTGGCATGATACCGAAAAAGGGAAAAATATATCTTCATTTTTTTGGGGAAGAAATTTGGGAGAAATATTGCGTAAATTTTATTTTGATAAGGGAGAAGAAACTGTAATTTACAATATGAAATTAATGCCGGCATCATAGTTTTTTTTTTGGAAGTTCGTGAATTTGAGGAGGGTCAGATGAGTTTTTTTTTATGTCATCTCTATGAATAGTATTTTCATTTAACAATAAATATGCGGTATAAATATTATTGCATTTTTTTATGTCATTTCCAGCTTTTTTTTCTTTAATTACGCATTTTTTCCATTCTAGATATTTATGAGAACAATAAAATTTATATGATATACTAGGAATCATATAAATAATAATTATAACTATTATTTAAATCATTTTGTTCTATAATAAACCATTGTTATTACAGATTTTTTAAAATTATATTTTAATTTACTAGTGGTTTTTTTCGGGATTTTAAAATCTTCATCTTTATTTAATAAATGTCGCCATTTTTGTTTTTTTAATCGCGTGTGATTATTTCCATCATAAACATAATCTTCACCATTTATTGTTAATAATCCGCAAATATGTGCTTTGCGATTATAATCGCGAATTCCCACACTATCTAATGTATATTCTAATTTACCAAATTTATAAACTAATCTTTTTCCTATACCCTCAGACGAGTTGTTTTTTTCTGCTTCATTTAGATTTATACATAATATATGTGGTTTATTTTTAATAATTTCATTGGACATTTCTTTACTGGAATTATATATATCTTCATTTTCACCAAATTTATAACCATTTTTTTGTACAGAATCAATACATTTGAGACCCCATCTAACGTCACTAGGTCCTATTTGAACATTTTTAACTTTAAATGTTCCTTCTCCTTCTAATCTAACTTTGAACATTATTGTCATATACAAAAACATTCTTCTAGGACTACCGCTTTTACCGGGTGCGGACATTGATGTATTTGGGTCATATGATACCATTAATTTATAAATATCTTTTATTAAAATATTTGTATTTGCCTTATCTCCATTCATAAATAAACTAGGGTCTTTATGACCAACTAATGACGCAGTTATAAATTTATTTAATTTCCAATATGGTAATCTCATTTTATCTGGTAATTTTTCTTTTTTTCCATTTTTTTTATATATCATTCCTGTAATCATTGCGTGTCTAAAACTTTTAGAGAATTTTCTACCTTTATCGCTTATAAAATAACACATAAAAAATGTATTAAACCAACAATTAGCACGATTTTGTCTAGGACCAATAATATTTCCGCCTTTTATTTTTCTTTTACTTTTTAAATTATCTAATAAATATTTTTCTACTTTTGTATCTTTCCAATTAAAACATTTATTTTTTATTTTTATTTCATCATCTTTACAATCACCAAATAAATCTTTATGTCGTGTTATATCTTTTCTGGTGAATTCTTTATTTATTGTAGGAGAATAGGATCTTTCTTTTGTTATAGTTTTTAAAGTGTTAATTAAATTATTTTTACTTTTTACATCAAAATCTTTCATGTTAAATACTGGAGGTTTATCAAATATTTTTCCTTTTTTTGGGTTTTTTTGTGTTTTTCTCTTTTTTGGTGTTTTTTTCTTTTGAGTTCTTTTTTTTCTATCACGACATTTTTTTGTGGTTGTGTCATATATTTTCTTTCTTTTTTTACATTCTTCTTTTAATTGTTTAATTGTCTTTTTCTTTTTTTTTATAGTTTTTTTTGGTTTTTTCTTTTTTATAGTTTTTTTACATCTGCACTTGTCCTTAATTAATTCATAATTATCTGGACATTTTGGTTTAATAATTGGCATATATAATCTTAAGAGAAATTAATTAAATAGAATTTATATTTAATTAATAATGTGCTCAACTCTTATTAAGTTTCCACTGTGTGATGGAGGTGACTGGTTTTTATTTGTATTAATTTGTTTAACATTGTTAGTTTCGGGAATAGCATTGTTTGTTACTTTATTAGATTTTTATAATGATTATATTAAACCATTAGTGGTTAAAATATATAATAGAATATTTTATAAAAAAGCAATAATAGTTCCAATACCAGAAGCAGTGGAAACAACTCATTTTAATAGTGTAAATTATGTAGCTAGAGATGTAGCAGTAGTAGAAGTAATAGTAGTTTAGATTAAACTAGAACCACCACGGAGGCGAAGTACCAAATGAAGAGTGGCTTCTTTTTGAATATTGTAATCGTTTAGAGTTCTACCATCTTCCAATTGCTTACCAGCGAAGATGAGTCTTTGTTGGTCGGGAGGAATTCCTTCTTTATCCTGGATTTTTTGTTTAATATTTTCTATGGTATCGCTGGGCTCTACGTCAAGGGTGATCGTTTTTCCTGTCAAAGTCTTTACAAAAATTTGCATATACATTGATAGTTGGTTTTTTTTTAAATTGTTTTGAAATATATTAATCCCAACCAGTCCAATATTCATTTATTAAGTAATTAACATCTTTAGATATTATGTTAGTTTCTTTTTGTATTTCAAGAAATAATTCAATTTTTTCGTGTTGTTTTTTGAATTCATTATCAATAAATTCACCTTTTGGGATAGTTCCTATCATAGTTTTATGTTCCATAATTTCTGTTCCTAGTTTTCCTAATTGTTTATAATTTCTAATAATTCTTGAAAAAGACATATAATATATAACTTGTCGTGTTTTTAAATAATTTATATAAATAAATTATTTAATTAAAGATATACTTATCCAAAAGGAAAGTAAAATTATTTAATTGGAATATTTTCTGAAAATGGTCTGGGACATTGCACCTAGTCCTTCGGCTACGTTGAAGATGTACTTCCCGCCTGTTTGTTATATGAAATAAATTAATTAACAAGAGAATAGAGAATTGAAGGAAAAAATTAAAGAACTTGAAAAGAAATTATCAGAGAATACCATTTATACTTCTACTTCTTAAGGTCGGGATATTTCTTAAATAACTTATCATTAAATCTTTTTAATTCTTCTTCTTGGGTTTTATCGGTTTTCATTTTCATTTTAAGATTAACTCTTTTATCGTCGTGTTTATGATCGTATGTTAAATGAGGGGCGTTTCTAAAATTTTGTATTGTATAATATGGCGGTAATTTATTTGGATCTTCTTCAACAATATCATTAGTTAAATTGTATACTTTTGTTGTAATTTCTGCTAATTTTTGTAAAATAGTTAGTTTTGAAGATTTTGAACTTGAAATACATTTTTTATTTAATTTTGGATGTTTTTCAATTCTAAAGAATTCTCTGTATAATTGTTTTTCTTTATTATAGCATTCTTTACAATAATACACATATTTGGGCATCATATCTTGAGTTATTCCTGCTGGTAGAGATTTTGCCGTCTTTTTTCTATTTCTTTTATCGGTATTAGAATTTTGAACGCTTTGTGTGGCCCATCTTAAATTTTCCCTTCTATTATCTAATTTATCACGATTAATATGGTCAATAGAATATTTTTTATCATTAATTTTTTCATCATTAGGGTCTTTATTTTTAATTATAAAAGAGTGTAATGTTATTTTTTTTTTATTTGGGAGTTGTCCATATACATATCCATTACTATGCAACGACCAATTTGGTCTATATGGTTTGTAATTCATAATTAATTTAACATCGTCAATAGATAATGTAGTATAAATAGTATTATCTTCATTACAAGTCATTTTGTAATATTTTTCATTTGT
>Ga0233434_1002571_pt1 | contig 15718 bp, 16 predicted proteins | sample SI_122_August201_4_FD_182738 | JGI IMG/M metagenome (GOLD analysis project Ga0233434, IMG submission 182738) | Seawater microbial communities from Saanich Inlet, British Columbia, Canada - SI_122_August2016_120_MG | ecosystem: Environmental > Aquatic > Marine > Inlet | place: Canada: British... | reverse complement strand
ATTGAAGCCACGTCTCAAGCGATCAGGCCTTTCCAATCTATTTTCGAGATGGATAAGCAATGAAAATGATATCAAGGTAAAGCGATTAGCCGGGAAAGTTGACCGAGTTATTGTAGATGCACCATGTAGCGGACTAGGAACATTGCGCCGAAATCCAGATATAAAATTACGTCAAACACCAGAAAGTATTGAAGAAGCAAAGCGAGGTCAAGAAGCAATTCTTGTGTCAGCGGCAAAATTACTAAAACCAGGAGGTAGACTGGTATATGCCACTTGTAGTTTTTTGCCAGAGGAGAACCAAGAAATAATTGAGAATTTTCTTGCTGCGCATACTAAATTCACATTACTAAATTGTGCGGAATTGTTTATGCAGCAGAAGATCCCACTTGATACTGGTATGTTTTTGCAGTTATATCCAGGGGAGCATAATACAGATAGTTTTTTTGCGGCTGCGTTAATGCTTGCCAGAAATGATTAGTAATTTATCTATAAAATAATTTAATTATTTTTAATTGGGCTATTACCTGGATACTTTTTTCTGGATAAACTCAATTTTATAGCCGTCAGGATCCTCCACGAAAGCAATTACTGTGAGGCCATGTTTCATAGGCCCTGCTTCACGTGTAACCCTTCCCCCGCGTTTTTTAACCATTTCACACGCTATATATGCATCATCTACTTCAATTGCGATGTGGCCGAAGCCAGCCCCTAAATCGTATTCTTTTGTATCCCAGTTGTGGGTTAATTCAATTGCTGTGGCATCGCTCTCATTTTGATAGCCAACAAATGCCAAAGTAAATCTTCCTTCAGGATAGTCTTTGCGGCGAAGTACTCTCATTCCAAGAACTTGAGAATAAAACCCGATTGAGTTCTCCAGGTTTCCAACCCGTAGCATGGCATGTAGAATTCTCATTTAAATTTCAATCATCTCAAAGTCTTCTTTACGAGCCTCACACTCAGGACAGACCCAGTTTATCGGTACATCATCCCAACGTGTGCCAGGAGGGATACCCTCTTCTGGAGATCCTTCGCTTTCGTCATATACGTAACCGCAAATAAGGCACATGTAGCTGCGGAATGCAGGAGTTTCAGTAGTAGGCATAATATTTGTATTTTAGGTTAAAATGTCATTTTACGGTATTAACGTATGCTTCAGCCACCCCCAATAGTGCTTTCTTTTTCTGCCAACGATTCTAGCGGTGGTGCTGGGATTCAGGCAGACACTCTCACCCTTGCAAGTATGGGCTGCCATCCTTTGTCAGTAATTACTGCAATTACGGTACAAGATACTGTTGGAGTGGATGATGTGATGGCACTAGACCCAGGGTGGGTAGCAGACCAAGCCCGTGCAGTGCTTGAAGATATGCCAGTACATGTATTCAAAATTGGAATGTTGGGTAGTGTTGAAAATATAGCCACTATTGCTGAAATAGTGTCGGACTATCCGAATATTCCAGTAGTTCTGGATCCCGTCCTTAGTTCAGGCCGTGGTGACGAATTCGCGAATGAGGATATGATCTTAGCAATGCGTGAATTATTGTTTCCTCAGACTACTATCATTACTCCAAATAGCATAGAGGCTCGTCGATTGGCGCAGGATGAGATGGAAGATTCAGATGAGTTGGATCTGGGGCAATGTAGTGAACGGATTCTACATATGGGCTGTGAGTACGTGTTAATAACAGGAGCCCATGAAAATACTCGTCAGGTGACGAATACCCTTTATACAGGTTCAGGTGTTGTTAGGTCAGATGTATGGCAGCGACTAACTGGCTCATATCATGGATCAGGGTGTACCTTGGCTTCTGCTATTGCGGCAACGATTGCCAATGGCCTACCTGTTTCTGACGGAGTGTATGAGGCTCAAGAATATACTTGGCAGGCTCTAAAATCTGGTTTTCATCCGGGGATGGGGCAATATTTACCGGATCGTTTATTTTGGGCGCGTAATGAGCATGACTCTAAAGAAGAGGATGAGCTGGATGTCGAGCCCAAGGATTAGCGGTATATATGCAATAACTCCAGACCTAATTGATACTACTAATTTGGTTATGTTAACGCAGCAAGTACTTATTAGTGGCGTGCAGCTAATTCAATATCGTAACAAGATAGCTGACAATGCTCTAAAGTTGGAACAGGCAGCTTTGCTTTCTACTCTTTGCCATGAATTTAATACGCCATTGATTATTAATGATGACCTGGATCTTGCAATTAAAGTTGGCGCAGATGGTGTGCACCTTGGAATAGAGGATATAACGGTAGTTGAAGCTCGGCGTAGATTAGGGCCAGGAAAAATCATTGGGGCCTCTTGTTACAATAAACTCAGATACGCTATTGAAGCAGAAAATCATGGCGCAGATTATGTAGCATTCGGGTCTTTTTATATTTCCAGTACAAAACCTGGTGCAGTCTCCGCACCTATAAATTTATTGTGCAAGGCAAAACAGTGCCTACAAATCCCAGTTGTTGCAATCGGAGGAATTGATTCAGAAAATATTGTAGAACTAGTATATAAGGGGGCTGATGCAGTAGCGGTTAGCAGTTCTATTTTTAACCCCATAAATATTCAACTTGAAACCAAAAAACTATCCTGTATATTCAAACAAACTAAATATTCCATTAATAATTTAAATGAGCTATCAAATGACTTCACTTAATCAGAAACTATTTCAACGCTCTCAAGAATTTATCCCAGGTGGAGTTAATTCACCGGTACGTGCTTTTAAATCAGTTGGTGGTACGCCTGTATTTTTTAAGCAAGGAAAGGGGGCATATGTATGGGATGCAGATAATAAGAGCTATATAGATTATGTGGGCTCTTGGGGGCCACTGATTCTGGGTCACGCTCATCCAGAAGTAATTAAAGCCGTACAAAATAAAATAAAAGATGGGTTAACATTCGGTGCTCCAACTGAGGCTGAGTTGGAAATAGCCGAGCTATTATGCAAGCTGGTTCCATCCATTGAGCAAGTGAGGCTTGTAAGCTCAGGTACTGAAGCCACCATGACTGCGATTCGTCTCGCACGGGGTTATACTGGCAGAAATCGCATCATCAAATTTGAGGGTTGTTATCATGGCCATGATGATGCATTACTAGTAAAAGCAGGTTCTGGAGCACTTACTCTTGGTTGTCCAAGTTCTGCAGGGGTCCCTGCAGAAGTTACAAATAGTACTACTGTATTAAACTTCAATGATCTTGAAGAGCTAGAACAAATATTCAGTAAGGCCGGTAGAGAAGTCGCTGCAGTTATTGTAGAGCCGGTTGCAGGTAATATGAATTTTGTAACACCAAACCCTAAGTTCTTACCAGCACTACGTGAGTTATGTACGAAGTATGGCAGTGTATTAATTTTTGATGAGGTGATGACTGGCTTCCGTGTTGGACTGGGGTGTGCCCAAGGGGTTTATAATATTAAGCCAGATCTTACTACATTAGGTAAAGTGATTGGTGGCGGGATGCCAATGGCGGCCTTTGGTGGCAAACGAGAAATCATGCAATGTCTTGCTCCCGTAGGTTCAGTATATCAGGCAGGAACACTATCTGGTAACCCGATAGCTGTTAGTGCCGGGCTTGCTACTTTACAGATGGTACAAACTCCTGGATTCTACGAAAAACTTACTAGTAGTACTCAGCAACTTACTAATGGTCTTACTGGCATAGCAAAGAAATATGAGATTCCATTCTGCGCGCAATCATTAGGAGGGATGTTTGGTCTTTATTTTCGAGGAGACATACCGTCAAGTTACGCTGAGGTAATGGAGTGCGATGTAGAATCTTTTAATCGATTTTTCCATGCGATGCTAGAAGAAGGTATTTATTTTGCACCGTCATCCTTTGAAGCTGGATTTGTTTCTTCTGCCCATAGTGATATGGTAATCAGAAAAACATTACAAGCGGCTGAGAGAGTATTTAGCACTTGGAAGTAATGTTATCCAGTTAGAGTATGGCTTTAATTTATTATGAGCTTAGTTTAAGCCTCTTATAAATTCAGCTACTGCTTCCATTTCCTTTTCACTCATGCGGGAAACAATTTCTCTCATTACGTTGTTAGTATCATTAGCCCGCTGTTCAGTTCGAAAGGATCGAAGTTGTGCTACTGTGTATACAGCATGTTGTCCAGCAAGGCGCGGATAATGAGGCGGGATACCACTTCCATTTGGAGAGTGACATCCAGAGCATGCAGGTAGGCCAGATTCTATATTTCCACCACGATAAATTTTCTCGCCTTGCTCAGCAAGTTCTTTGTCTTTTGCTGCACCAGGAGTAGGTTCCTGTTGGGCGTAATAAGCACCAATATTCTTCATATCTTCAGCTGAGAGAGGAGCAACCATTGCGGCCATGACCGGACTTTTTCTTTCGGCAGGCTTATTATCTTGTGATTTAAAATTTAGTAATTGCTTAGTGATATACTCTGGATGTTGTCCAGCTAGAATTGGGTTTGATGGAATAATGCTATTGCCATCAGCGCTATGACAACCGGCACAAACTTTGCTTGCAATTTTTTCTCCTTTATTAGGATCGCCGTTGACAATGGTATTGCCCTGGGAATCAGTTTTTGTTGAATTTTCAGCAAAAATCTGACTAGACAATAGTAGTGGAATTAATATTATTAAGTTTGATACTACTTTCATACCTTGCATTTCAGGAGCCTCGAGAAGAATAGCATAAGTTAGATTAGCGGAGCATTTTAACAAGGCCCGCGTCTGTTAACAACAATAAACGACTAACAATGAAAGTATACCCATAATGAAAGTATTTTTCTTTCTACTATTAGTAGCCAATTTGGTATTTTTATTTCATATCAAATTTGACACTAATTCTGATAGGGAAGTTCAATTACGACCAGAGCTTAAGCCGGAAAAAATTAAGCTACTGTCAACGCCGACGGTCCGCCTTGCAAGGGGCGGCCAGTTTTACTCTGACTTGCAGTTTGCAAAATTAAACATTAATAGGTGTAGCTGAAGTAGTTAGTAAATTATTTTACAAACTCGCATTGCTATTTTTGCTATAAATAATACTTATTTAATTAGGGAATATTATGACGGTACATCTTAATTCCCCGCAAGAGATTGAAAAAATGCGGGTTGCTGGGAGACTTGGATCAGAGGTTCTCGATTTCATTACACCTTTTGTCAGGCCTGGAATAACAACCAGTGAACTTGACAAGCTATGTCATGATTATATGTTAAATGAGCAGAATACGATTCCTGCGCCACTTAATTATGCACCACCAGGACATAAACCATATCCGAAATCAATTTGTACCTCAGTTAATCATCAGGTATGCCATGGTGTGCCCGGTGAGAAAAGGCTGAAAGCAGGCGATATTGTTAATATTGATGTAACGGTAATTAAAGACGGCTATCATGGTGATACAAGTCGTATGTATTATGTGGGTGAGGCGCCGATCCAAGCTAAACGTTTGTGTGAGATTACTTATGAATCTATGTGGCGTGGAATAGACGAAATTAAACCAAATAAGCATTTAGGTGATATAGGTTACGCGATTCAAAGCTTTGCTGAGAATTTGGGTTGTAGTGTAGTAAAAGAATTTTGTGGTCATGGTATAGGTACCAAATTTCATGACGACCCACAGGTCCTCCATTATGGTAGAGCTGGAACCGGCTTGCAATTAAAGGCGGGTATGATTTTTACAGTAGAGCCAATGATTAATGCAGGTAAGGCATCAATTCGTCAAATGGCAGATGGCTGGACTATAGTTACTAAAGATCATAGTCTATCGGCTCAGTGGGAGCATACAGTGTTAGTTACTAATACAGGGTATGAAATTCTGACACTATCTGAAGGCGCCCCACCAAAACCCGTATTTCGTGTCTGATTCAAATCAATGGATATTGAGGTAAGGTCTTTACCAAGCCCGTTAAATTCCATAAACGGAAAAAAATCACTGATACAAGGTCGTAAAGTATTACGTGAACAATTTAATAAAAATGCGAACAGCACGGTATTACTTCGTGGTCATTGTAGGTTAGTTGATATTGTATTGCGCCAGGCATGGAAAGAAATGGCGCTTCCAGTTTCAATTACCTTATTGGCTGTGGGTGGATATGGTCGTGGATATCTTTTCCCTAATTCAGATATAGATTTAGTGGTTCTGCTTCCTGCTAAAGGAAATAAGCAGGAAGCAATGGATGCTGTTACAAAATCGAAGCTAGAGAGCTGGGTACATTTGTTGTGGGATATGGGATTAGAGGTGGGTCATAGCGTCCGTACACTAACTGAATGTACAGAAGAGGCAAAAGATATTACGGTACAGACAAGCTTACTTGAGGCGCGTCGGCTTGCAGGAAGCAGTAAATTATTCAGAATTTACTCACAAGTAATAATATCTGGGTTAAATCCACGAGAGTTCTTCAATGCTAAACAGTTTGAGCAACAGCAGCGTCATGGCCGTTATCATGAAGTAACCTATAATCTTGAGCCTAATTTAAAGGAAAGTCCCGGCGGTCTGCGTGACTTACAAAATATTTTATGGATTAGTCGTGCTGCTGGATATGGGAAATCCTGGTCTGATCTTGTCAAGAGAGGGTTTATAACAAGAGAGGAGGCTCGACTTACAAAGCGGAATGAAAAAATCTTACAGGGCCTTCGTATTCGACTTCATTATCTTGCAGGACGCCGTGAAGACAGGCTGTTGTTTGATTTCCAGACCTTGCTTGCTAAAGAATACAAAATTGCTGATAAATCACCACGTTTAGCGGGCGAAATATTAATGCAGCGTTACTACCGTGCTGCAAAATTTGTAGCCCAAATTAATACTATTCTTTTGCTTACTTTACGAACAGAAATTTCCCCGTATGTAAACGTAACACCTGTAATATTAAATAAATATTTTCAGAAACGCAATGAATTGCTTGAGGTAAGAGATGAATGTATTTTCAGGAAAGAGCCGAGTGTTATTCTAGAAAGTATTCTAATGCTACAGCAGCATCCTGAATTAAAAGCTCTTAGTGCCACTACACTGAGAGCACTCTGGCATGCAACATCTCTTATTAACTCGGATTTCCGGTTAAACGTACATAATTGCAACCTATTTATGGAGATTTTACGTCAGCCACGTGGGCTTACCAGGGAGTTACGTTTCATGAGCCGCTACGGAATATTAGGGCGTTATATTCCGGCATTTGGACGAATTATTGGTCAAATGCAGCATGACTTGTTCCACATTTACACAGTAGACGAGCATATTTTAATGGTTGTAAGAAATCTACGTCGTTTTATGGTTTCTGATTTTGCGCATGAGTATCCACTATGTAGCCAACTCATAAGTGAATTTGATCGGCCTGAAATTCTTTATCTTGCAGGTTTATTCCACGATATTGCTAAAGGGCGTAATGGAGACCACTCTCTGCTTGGGAAGAAAGAGGTCAAGAGGTTTTGTATGCAGCATAGGCTATCTGCTGAAGATATGGAATTAGTATCATGGCTGGTAGAGAATCATTTGATAATGTCAGTCACAGCACAGAAAAAAGACTTATCAGACCCAAGAATAATACTTCATTTTGCTTCGCATGTAAGGAATGAGCGTCGGCTCATCGCAATTTATTTACTTACAGTTGCAGATATACGCGGTACCAGCCCTAAGCTATGGAATAGTTGGAAAGGTAAGTTATTAGAGGATTTGTTTTGGAGAACGTGGCGTTATTTATGCGGTGAATCATATGCTGGCGGGACCCTAGAAACTCATAAAATTAGGGTATTAGAATTATTGCAACATGATTCTATTCCTAAAGACGCACATAAACAGTTCTGGTCAGAGCTAGATACAACATATTTTTTACAGAATGACCCACAAGAAATCGCGTGGCATACACGACAGCTCTACTACAGGATTAATACTCTCGCGCCGGTTGTTAAAGCTCGAGCTATTCCTGCCGGAGATGGTGTCCATGTAATGGTATATACTGCGGACCAAAAAGACTTATTTTCGCGTATTTGTGGATTCTTTGAGCATATTGATTGCAGTATTGTTGAAGCTAAAATTCATACTACAAAGAATGGTTACGTACTTGATAGTTTTTTAGTATTGAATCCATTCACGGCAGGGCAATATCGTGATGTGACTCGTATTGTGGAGTATGGATTAAAACAGGAATTGGAACAACAGCTACCTCTTAAATCTCCCTCACAAGTGCGAATAAGCCGCCACCTTAAGCATTTTCCAATTACACCTGAGGTTGGTATTGAGCCAGATGAAAGAGGGGCCCATCATGTCCTATCAATTGTTGCCGGAGACCAGCCAGAGTTACTGTCACGTGTTGCTCAAGTTTTGGTGGGTTCTGATGTCAGAGTACATGGCGCCAAGGTAAATACGATGGGCGAACGTGTAGAAGATATTTTTCTTATTACAGGAAAAATATTAAATGAAACAAAGACATTAATCAAACTACAAGAAGAGATTCTAAGTATACTGTAGATACCAAATAAATTAACTAAGATGAGGCCAGGATAGAATTCATACTATATAGAGATACTTATAGTTTGTAATTCGTATCCTGATTCTCTAATGTATTGTCGCTTCTTTGCATTCAATATTGAGATCCGAACAGTAATTTTCATAGATTCCATCAAGGAATTTCCAAAGAGCATTACATGCTTCGGTAGTAGCAGCCAGAACCTCAGCTTTTTTCTCTGGGGTATCAGCGAACCTTTCAATTAAGGCCCATTCTGCCCTTGAATGATGGATATCAGCTTCCTGGTGTACTGTAAAGAATTCATAGCTATCAGGATTGTTCATCCCATAGAATTTTGCTAAACCATCAATTTTTACTGCGGCAATTTCTGGTACTTGTGATTCAAATGCATGCATAGCTGCTAGGCCAGCATAGAATGGTTGATTCAGGCAAATATCCCGAAAAGTTGTAACAAGATTTTCTGTGCCAGGTAAGGCAGTTGCATTAGCTAATTCTTTTTCGCTTGAACCTAAAGCTAATGCAAAGTTTTTCCATAGGCCAGGATGATTTTTTTCACCATATTCTTCACTGATTAGGTTCTCTAATACCTCTTGTCTAACACTGATATCGCCACTATTAGTTTCAGTATGGAAATGAGGAGTATTGAAATGTACTGCACTTAAATAAGTTGGTTCAGCTAAAACATTATGAAAGTATTGTTCAGCGTATTTACGTAGCTGATGCTTTGAAAGTTTTCCTTCAGTCCAAGCGACATAGAATGGGTGTTTCAGGAGACTTTTAGATCCAATAATTGAGTCGACATCTTGCTTGAAAGTTAATTTTTCTTTCATAATTTTCCTCTTGTTTTTAACAGGATATGGAGTATCAATAAGCATATCACTACCTAATAATATCGCCAAGTAAAATTTTGGCGGGTGCAAGATCATATCTCAGGTAGAGTTAGGGACAAAGGCTATAGTAAATTTAAATAGCAGAAATTTATAGTGAAAATTAAATTATGGTAAAAATATTTTGCTTGTATATTTCATTATGGGCTAATTTAACGCTAAACTGTGGCGTGCTTAAATTTGGATATATTTATGGATGAGCAGTCAAGCCTATTAGCTTTATTTGCCAGTAGTTTCTTTGCTGCCACATTGCTCCCAGGTGGGTCAGAAGCAGTATTGTTTGGAGTATTAAAAGCTTATCCCCAGTTATATTGGCCTGCTTTGGGGGTTGCTTCACTTGGTAATACCTTGGGAGGCATAAGCTCTTATTTAATTGGGAGGCTCTTGCCTGATGAAAAGGCATTTCTCAAGAAATACAGTGGCAGTAGACGAGGACTTGAGTGGGTACGTAGTTACGGAAGCCCGGTGATATTGCTGTCATGGGTTCCTCTGATAGGTGATGTGTTGTGTGTTGCGGCAGGCTGGCTTCGGGTCAACTGGCTATGGGTCCTATTGTTCATGGCAGTTGGTAAATTTGCACGTTACTGGGTAATTGCGGAGTTTTTAAGCAATTAGAAGAACGATTGAATTTATTTTTTATAATTAGTTTTAGCCAAATGATGAGGTCTATTTCTTAATTAATTTTTGTAATTCTCCGTTCTCGTACATTTCTGCTACGATATCCGAGCCACCGATAAAACTACCATCGATATAGAGTTGTGGAATAGTTGGCCAATTTGAGTATTCTTTAATACCCTGTCTAATTTCTGGGTTAGGGAGTACGTCAACAGTAAAGATATTACTTGCCCCACAAGCATCTAGTATTTTTACAGCATGTGCTGAGAAGCCACATTGTGGATTTTCCGGGGTACCTTTCATATAGAGAACCACAGAGTTAGTGGTTACTTGTTCACTGATAATTTCTTGCGTATTCATACCGAACCTCTCATCATATTAATTACTAATTTCATATGCAATGAAATTAGTGCTGATCTAAAAAAGTTCTTCTCAACTTGATTAGCTAGCCAATTCTAATAGTTTAACAGCTTTTTAAAGGGGGGGTCATATCTTCCACCGCTGACCCTTGGTATTCCTGCTAAATCTGAGCGAGAAAAGATACTGATGAAGCCAGCTTCTTTTAGTAATTGTCTGGTTATTTTAGCTTGATTGTAACCATGTTCTAATAGTAGCCATCCGCCTGCATTTATGTATGAAGTAGCGGAAGAAATGATCGTTTGGATACAAACCATCCCATCTTGCCCAGCAACCAGAGCTAATTTTGGTTCAAAACGTAGGTCCTGCTGATTTAGATGGGGATCATTCAGGGCAATATAGGGCGGGTTAGAAATGATAAGGTCAAATTTTCTTTTAGTTAACGCTTGAAACCAGTCGCTCTTGATAAAATTGACGTTGTTTACACTAAGACGCTCTGCATTTATTTTGGCGATAACTATGGCATCTGCAGAATTATCAGCTGCGGTAACATTGGATAGAATCCGGTATTTTGCAATGGTTATTGCGATTACTCCGCTACCAGTACCAAGGTCTAGTATTTTGCATGACATGCTTGAGGAAACTTTCTCTAATGCTAAGTCTACGAGTAGTTCGGTTTCTTGCCTAGGAATTAGTACAGAAGGTGTAACTTTAAATTTTATACTGTAAAACTCACACTCACCAAGAATATAAGAGATTGGCTCGCCACTGGCACGTCGCTTAACCAGTAATTGAAACGTATGTGTTTGAATCGGAGTTAGGTTTTGTTCGGGGTGGGTAATTATGTGGGCATGATTTGTTTTAAGAACATGCTGTAATAATATTCGCGCGTCATTACAGGAAATAAGAATATGTGCCTGACTCAGAACATCTTCTGTTGTAATGTATTGCTGATTTTCGAAATTCATTTTATGGTGCCAGATCGGAGATAGAAGGCTCCGGATTCGAGGTCAGGAGTGTTTCGGAGTGGAGCGGCCTTTTACTCTCCCATTGCCGCCAGTTGTTCTGCTTGATGTTCTGACGCTAGCGTAGAGCATAATTCGTTTAAATCACCATCCATAATTTGGTCTATTTTATAGAGTGTAAGGTTTATGCGGTGATCAGATATACGGCCTTGTGGGAAATTATAGGTACGGATTCTTTCTGAACGATCGCCACTACCAATGAGTAATTTACGGGTAGCAGCCTGTTTGGCTTGTTGTTCACTCATCTGTTTATCACGAATTCTGGCAATCAAAACACTCATCGCTTGTGCTTTATTCTTATGTTGTGAGCGTCCATCCTGGCACTCAACAACAATACCTGTAGGATTATGAGTAATTCGTACAGCCGAATCAGTTTTATTTATATGCTGGCCCCCTGCGCCAGATGCCCGGTAGGTGTCAATTCTCAGCTCTGAAGGGTTTAATACTACATCTGATATCTCATCTATTTCCGGCATTATTGCAACCGTACAGGCAGAAGTATGGATACGGCCTTGAGTCTCTGTAGTGGGGACGCGCTGTACTCTGTGACCTCCTGATTCAAATTTAAGTTTAGAGTAGGCGCCGTCACCTGATATCTGGGCAATAATTTCTTTATATCCACCAACCTCAGATAAACTTTGCGAAATGATTTCTACTTGCCAGTGTTCTCGTTCGGCAAAACGTGTATACATACGAAACAGATCTCCGGCAAATAGTGCTGATTCATCTCCACCTGTACCGGCTCGAATCTCTAGGAAAAGGTTGTGTTCATCATTTGGATCCTTGGGGAGTAATAATTTCTGCAATTCCAACTCAATTTGTATAAGCTTTTCTTTTTCACTTCGGATTTCATCTTCAGCAAATTCACGCATTTCAGCGTCAGCAATCATCTCCTGGGCAGCCTGAATATTGCGTTCACCAAGTTGATATGCGCGATAAAGCTCGACTACTGGAACAATCTCTGCATGCTCGCGTGTAAGCTTACGGTAATTATTCAGGTCAGAGGTTACATCTTCACTGCTTAGTAGGCCGTCCAGTTCTTCCAGGCGTGAGCTCAACTGCATGAGTTTGGTAGTGATACCCTCGTTCATTCTAAACGATCAAGTTGGTAGAGCCGATTTATCATATCGACAAGCTCATCTCTTTCATCTGATGAGGCATGGTTTAGTACATCGGAGGGAGAGTGTAGAAGTTTGTTGGTCAGGCTATTACTTAATGACTCCATAATTTTTTTTGAGTCCCCACCTCTTGCCAAAAGTTTAAGTGCGCGGTCAAGCTCATGCCGACGATAGTGCTCCGCTTGGCTACGCAATGCACGGATGGTTGGGACCAATTCACGAGATTCTAGCCAGTGCATAAAATTAATAACATTTGAATTAATGATGGCTTCTGCCTGAACTACTGCACCTTGTCGTGAATCCAACCCTTCCTGAACAATATCTGAGAGATCATCCACAGTATAGAGAAACACATCGTCAAGCTCTAATACCTCCTGTTCAACATCCCGTGGCACGGCCAGATCAACCATAAAAATTGGACGATGCTTACGTTTTTTAATTGCTCGTTCCATCATGCCTTTTCCAAGTATCGGAAGGGGGCTTGCCGTACAGGTTACGACAATGTCATGAAGAGCTAGTTGTTCTGGGAGTTCATTTAGTGTTATCGACTCTGCGTTGAAACGATTCGCCAGGGCCTGAGCGTGTTCTGCAGTACGGTTGGCGACAGTAATACTCTTTGGGTGACGTGCTGAGAAACTACCAGCACATAATTCAATCATTTCCCCCGCTCCAATAAGGAGTATACGTTGTGCACTAATATCTCCAAAAATTCTTTCTGCTAGCTGTGTGGCAGCAGCAGCCATGGAAACAGAATTGGCACCAATTTCAGTGGATGTGCGAACTTCTTTTGCAACAAAAAAAGTGCGCTGAAAAAGTTTATGCAATAACAAACCTAGTGTGCCGGCAAGTTCTGCAGATTTTACTGCATTTTTTAGCTGACCCAGTATCTGTGGCTCACCCAATACCATTGAATCTAAGCCGCTTGCAACTCTGAAGGCATGCTTTACTGCATGCTCGCGAGGTAGACTGTAGAGATATGGCTCTAATTCACGCATTTGCAGCTGATGAAAGCTGGCCAACCAATTTTTTGCTTCCTCTGGTTTATCCGTGCTGCAATAGATCTCCGTACGATTACAGGTAGAGACGATCGCGGCCTCTTTTACAGCATGATGAGCAACTAGATCATGTAATGCATCCTCCATTGAGTCATCCGAGAATACGACTTGTTCTCGCACATCAATAGGCGCAGTCTGATAATTAATGCCGAAGGCCAATAATTCCATAGTTTGTTATGTAAGTAACTGGTAAAGAATATGGAAAACCCCTGATTATAGTATTTCAAGAGCTTGAATACTATCAAAGAAAAAAAATTACAATCTTAGATAAAGTAAGACAAGTATAGGAGCTCATTAATTCAATATTTAATTTCCCGTCCTAGATGTTAGAAATCGGTATTTTTTGTGATCTATAGGTTGGTAACCACTAATTAGGGGTTTAATCAGAATTGTTTGGGTTTACTTCAAAAAAATAGTAAAGAGTAGGAAATGCTATGTTGTAATTATTTATTTTATGGTGGCCAAGGAGGGAATTGAACCCCCGACACAAGGATTTTCAGTCCTCTGCTCTACCAACTGAGCTACTTGGCCATTTGCTAAGAATCGGCACTATTTCTTGTGGATAACACAACTGCTTGTGTGCTTATATTTGCTAGCTAATCGGAGGAGGTATTCGCCTGCCTGAATATATAATTTTAGCACAGTGCAAAATTCATTGGAATACTATGTCGGATGCTGAAATTAGTTGCCTTCTTCACATATGTATATAATTTTCATTTTTTTTTGTATGGCCTAGCTTTTTTTGTTGGGTTGATCCGATTATTTAGCATTGATGTGACAGCAGTCTTTAATGGTGATAGAGGCAAATTAGTGGCAAGTATATTAAGGCTTTCTGTGCCAGCCTGACTTATTTCTGGTTTTTTACGGGGCAAGTTAACTGCATGGCAAATATAGTAATTTGCTTGCACAGTGATTTGAATAGAAGTAACCTCAACATAGCCTGATGTGTGAAATTTTGAGAGTAGTGATGGGAGAATCTGCTTGAGTTTTGCTGCAATTGTTCCATTACCTACTATGATAGTTAACTTTCCATCTGTGAATTTACCTAGAGCGCAGAACTGTACTAATTTGGGCGGAATAACCTCCATAAATGCTGCCTGCATTTCGGATATTCGATCAACTTGGATAAATAATTCTTGATGAGCAGGTGCGTCTTTGAGTGTGTTAAGGAAGAAGTTAATTTTATGTATTGTCATAATAGGTAGTAATGTGATTCTTGATATATATAACAACATTTAACAATAAAATTGTTCTATGTAGAAAAGAATATATATGTATTGTACGAGAATTCGGAGGCATATATGAATATAATTCTGGTTTCTAGTCATCTTGCAAAGGCAAAGACATTAACCTTTAAGAAAAGACACTTTATGGCGTTTTTAGCGGCACTATTTTTAATTATTGTGCTGATAGCTTTAGGTTTAAACTATTTATCTCTACGATATGTAGATAAAATTGATAGTCCTTCTTTTCGCTCATTTGTAATGAGCATTCAGCAGGAAGAGTATGAAAAAAGTCAGCAATATCTGAGTGTTAACTTAAATGCCATGGCAATTAAAATGGGTCAGATGCAAGCTCAATTATTAAGAATAGATTCAGTAGGTAAAAGACTTGTAGAGTTATCTGGTATTGAGCCAGAGGAATTTATGTTTGATCAGATACCTGGCCAAGGTGGGGCGGTATCTACTTCGCCGTCAAAAGATATTTCTTTTAGTGAGTTTGGCAATCAAATCGAAGATTTATCGCGCATACTAGATGACCGGTTGGGAAAATTGGAAACATTGGATCTTATCCTTAGGAAGGACAGGCTCAAGAAAGAAATGCGCCCTACTAATATGCCTGTAGACGCGAAATGGTTATCATCTGGTTTTGGTTATCGCACCGATCCTTTTACCGGTAAGAAAGCCTATCATAAGGGAATTGATTTTGTAGCAGAAACAGGGGCATCTATTGAAGCGGCAGCTAGTGGCGTGGTGGTTTACTCTGATCGCCACCCTGAATATGGTAATATGGTTTCTATTGATCATGGAAATGATCTTATAAGCCGCTATGCTCATGCTTCTAAAAGATTGGTTAAAGTTGGGCAGGTGGTTAAACAGGGGGAGAAGATAGCAGAAGTTGGCAATACTGGCCGGTCAACTGGTCCGCATTTGCATTTTGAAATTAGGCATAAAGGCAGAGCGATGAACCCATCTCGGTTTCTAAAGAAAATTAATTGAGCATGG
>Ga0233434_1002570_pt1 | contig 15720 bp, 12 predicted proteins | sample SI_122_August201_4_FD_182738 | JGI IMG/M metagenome (GOLD analysis project Ga0233434, IMG submission 182738) | Seawater microbial communities from Saanich Inlet, British Columbia, Canada - SI_122_August2016_120_MG | ecosystem: Environmental > Aquatic > Marine > Inlet | place: Canada: British... | reverse complement strand
TTAGCATTTCAGGTGGAACAGTAACTAGTACAACTATCAATGCTGGTGATAATGGTTCAATTATCATTAGTATCAATGCCGAGGATGACGGAACATTAACAGTAACCCCATCAACAACAACAGCAGAAGGTATCTTCATGGTACTAGTTGATGGAGAAGAATGTGATGAACCAGAATGTGAAATTACTGGAAACACAGTAACAGTCATGTTCCCAGCAGGCGCTGAGACAATTGAAATAGTTGGTAGCCATGTAGTTCCAGAATTCGGTACAATCGCAGCCATGATTCTAGCAGTAGCAATTATTTCAATAATTGCAGTATCTGCAAAATCAAGACTTAGCATTATGCCAAGATACTAAAATCACAACTTTTTTTCATTTTTTAATAGTAAAAAAACTCAATCCTCCACAGAATACGTTACGTATCGTGAAATACTCTTTTTCAAACCCAAAATAATTTTCTGAATTTGTAACATTAATTCTGCTCACAAGATCAGATTTAATTACTCTTATATTCTCACAATATTTGGTCATGAGCACAAAATCTATTCTATCTATTTCGTTAATTGCAGTTTTACTACTGGGTGTAATGTCATTTGATAATGCATTTGCAGCTGAGAAAACAACGATTTGTCACTTACCTGATTCTGATAAACCAAAAACAATGGATGTTAAAGACAAAAAATTACAAAACCATCTGGGTCATGGAGATACTGAAGGAGCATGTCCAACACTAAATGATATGTTTGGATTAATTGCACTGTTACAAGCAGCTATTGAAGATTTACAAGATCAAATTAATAATATTTCATCAACACCAGGCCCACAAGGTGAAGCTGGTGAACAAGGAATTCAAGGTGAAGCTGGTGAACAAGGAATTCAAGGTGAAGCTGGTGAACAAGGAATTCAAGGTGAAGCTGGTGAACAAGGAATTCAAGGTGAAGCTGGTGAACAAGGAATTCAAGGTGAAGCTGGAATAGATGCAACTCCATATGATGATACTGTTTTAGAAGCAAGAATCACAGCATTGGAAAATACATCTGGTTCAACATTGGAAATTGTGCAGTATCAAGCATTTGAATATAATGTAACAATCAAAAATAGTGGTGGAGGAGTTCAATCGGTAACTAATTTACTATGTGATAGTGGATTAATACAAAACACAATAACAGCCAATATTGTGGGCGGATTACATGATGGAAAATCTTTGTTATTAAGATATGTTACCGTTGATCCAAGTGGACATTATATTGATTTAGGTGTGGAACATACTTTTTCACAAAGTCGAATATACAATCAAGATATAATATTTGAATACACCTGTCATGATGTGGTATCACAACCATAAATCATAATCTTTTTTAATTTTTCTTAAAAACTCATTTTTATCCTATTTTCAATGCAAGAATAATTGTAAACAGCAAATGTTTGTCAATTTTTTAATAGTAAAGGAAATATACAAACATGCATGAAATATTTTTATGAGTTCTAAAATTTTTTACGGTATTATATTTTTACTAGTGATTTCAACGGGTTCAGTTTTTGCACAAGAGTCTTTAATTTCAGTTCAAACAGATGACAAAAATTATGATGAAGGAGATACAATTGTTGTTTCAGGACAAGTTACTACAGTAATTGGTAGTACACCCATCACACTACAACTCTTCACCGAGGGAAATCTGGTGGAAATAGCACAAATCACAGTAGCTCAAGATGGAACATATTCACACACAGTACTTGCAGAAGGTCCATTATGGAAAAAACAAGGCGAATACATAGTTAGAGTATCATACGGAGTAGGAAATATCGCAGAATCTGAATTTAGTTACATACCAGCATCAGAAGCAGTTGTAAAAACAGAAACTTTTGATGTAAATGCAGGAAGTAAAGGAACATTTGATGTAGAGTATTCCATCAAAGGTGGTACAGTTAATGATATCATAGTAAATTCAAATAATTTCTCATTAGAAGTACTAATTGAAACAACAGATGATGGTTCAATCACATTAAATATGCCCAGAGAATTTATTGGTGCAGAAAAACAAGACGGGAAAGATGAGATGTTTATTATTTTAATTGATGGAATAAATGTGGCATATGAAGAATCAGCAGTATTTTCAGAATCAAGAGTAATAACAATTAATTTTGAACAAGATGATTCAAAAATTGAAATTATTGGCACGTATGTAATTCCAGAATTTGGCACTATAGTGATGATGATTCTAATGATAGGAATAATGACAACAATAGTCATTACCAGAAATAAATTTCAAATTAAAATTTAATTATCAAAAGTAAAAGAATATTTTTCTTTAAAGGGTGAAACTGATCTTAATTCTTGAATTACTTTTTTTAGAGTATCAACTGTTTGTTCTATTTCTTGTTCATCATTGAAAATCCCCATAGTTAATCGTAAAGAACCAGTAATTTGCTCAAGTGAAAATCCCATGGATTCTAAAACATGTGAGGCTTTTTGAGTATTAACAGAACATGCAGAACCAGTGGATGCTGCAATTCCATGTTCATCAAGTTTGATAATTAGATCTTCTCCATTAACTCCAAGAAATGTAAAATGAGCATTATTAGGTAATCTAGATCGAGTATGGCCATTTAGTGTAACTTTGGGAATTTCTTTAAAGATTTTTTCAACTAGAATGTCTCGGAGTTTTTTAGTATGAGTGATATTTTCAGAAAGATTGTTTTGTGCAATTTCACATGCTTTTCCAAATCCTACAATATTTGCAACATTTTCTGTTCCAGAACGTAATCCATGTTCCTGACCACCGCCTAAAATGACAGGGTCAAGGGCGACACCATTTTTGATGTATAATGCACCTATTCCTTTAGGACCATAAAGTTTGTGAGAAGAAATAGACAGTAAATCTATGCCTAATTCTTTGACATTAATGGGTACTTTGCCAATTGCTTGAACTGCATCAGTATGAAAAAGCACATTATGGTTTGAGCAAATTTTTGTAATTTCGGATATTGGTTGAATTGTACCGACCTCATTATTTCCAAACATTATTGAAACAAGACAAGTTTTGTCAGAAATCATATTTTCAATGTCTGCAGGATTTATCATTCCAAAACTATCAACAGAGATGTAATCTATATCAAATCCATTTTTAGATAATTTTTTACATGGTTCTAAAATTGCATCATGTTCAATTAAAGATGTTATAATTTTACTAGAAGGATTTTTCATGGCAACCCCATTTAATGCAGTATTGTTTGATTCAGTACCACCAGAAGTTATCAAAATTTCAGAAGGATCAGCATTAATTAATGATGCAATTTGTTTTCGTGCTTTTTCAATTGCTTTGTGTGCCAATCGACCATACCGATGAATTGAAGAGGGGTTACCATATTGTTCTTTAAGATATGGCATCATTGCATCAAATACATCATCATGAATTTTTGTAGATGCAGCGTTATCCAGATATATCAATCTGTGATCACATTAATTTTTCCTGGTTTATACCCTTCTTGATCAATTTCAACTGTTGAAAATCCAATCAGATTTAATTTCTCAGTGATTTGTTTTAAAATTCCAGAATCAAATACAGAAATCATATCTTTATCAACTTCAATTTTTGCAGAACCATCATAATCACGTACTCTAACTTGTTTTACATTTGTTAGTTGTTTTACAATTGTCTCACCGAGTTCTATTCTAGTTAATCGTTCAGCAGTAACTCTTTGACCCCAAGGAATTCGGGATGCAAGACAAGAATTGGATGGTTTATCAAATACAGACAATCCAACGGATTTTGCAACATCTCTAATTTCTGATTTTGAGAAATTGGTTTCCACTAAAGGACTTTTGATATCATTTTGTTTTAATGCCTCAATTCCAGGCCTATAATCACCCAAATCATCAAGATTTGTACCATCTACAATAATTTTGACATTATGTTTTTTGGCTAAATCAATTAAATGATCTCCCAATTCCAATCTACAATGAAAACATCGATTAGAGTCATTTTTTATAAATTCTAGATTTTCAAGTTCATCATAATCAAGTAAAAGTTGTTTTATTCCAATCTCTAAGCAAATTTGTTGGGCAGTTTGTAATTCTTCTACAGATAGTGTTTTGTAATCAGCAGTAACAGCAATTGCAGAATCACCTAATTTTTGATATGCAGCATATGCAACAAGCGCACTATCAACTCCACCAGATAATGCAATCATTACTTTATTTTTACCCTCAAACCAATTTTCTAAATCATCAAGTTTACTCATTACAAATTCTCCAATTTTTCAATTTCTCGTCTCAAAAGTGAATCAGTTTCTTTTACTGATTTATTAATAGAGTTTGAGATATTTTTCAAATCATCAAATTCAATTTTAAAATCATTTTTCCCTTTAAATGATGATTTTTTGTAATGTACTTGAAATGATTGGTCATTTATGGTTAAAGAAATTTCATGAGATGAACGTGGAACAATGAATCTATTTGATTCAGAAATTCTTACCCCCAAAGTACCAGTTTCAAGTACTAGAGTATCAACTATTTCATCCATATTGTCATCATTGCAAATTACTGAAACAAGGTTTGTAGGTCTACCTTTCTTTGTAATTCCATGATAAATCGAAATATCTTTAGCTCCTTTTTCCATTATTTTTTCAATTAGATTTCCCAATATTTCTCCAGAAACATCATCGACATTTGTTTCAAGTATTTTTACAGAATCAATCTCAAAATTATTTTCAGAACCTCTAACAATTTTTAATACATTTGAAAAAGAATCAAATTCTTTTTGTCCTGCACCATAACCAATAGATTCAATCTTCATTGAAGGGTAAAAATCAATAGCAATATTTGTCAAAGATGCTAAAATACAGGCACCAGTTGGAGTGGTGAGTTCCTCATTTGAGTCATTTCCTTTAATTTTCAAATTAGAATTCTTGAAAATCTCAAGAATTGCACTTGCAGGATTTGACATGGTTCCATGTGAAAAAGTTACAGTGCCACCACCCACAGAAATAGGCATGCATAGAATTTTCTCATCAAAGAATTTTAAATCATCCAAAGCAATAGTTATGCCAATTATATCTACCAAAGTATCAATACTTGAGGCTTCATGAAAATGAACAGATTCTTCAGGAACTCCATGAATTTTTGATTCAGATGAAATCAAAATGTCAATACAGGAATCTGCAAAGATTTTTCCTTTTTTAGAAAGTTCAAGGATATTAACAGAATCAATAATTGCTTTTTTGATTTCAGAGCCTTTTCGTTCATGTACATCTTCATCAATTTCTAAAATTAATTGAGTAGATTGAACTCCTTTTTTTTGAATTTTTTGAAAATCAATTTTTTTGATAGTAGAATTTGTAAGAAATTTTTCAGATGTTTTAATACCAGAAATTATTTTATTTTTATCAGCACCCAAATCTACCAATGAACAAAGAAGCATATCTCCAGAAATTCCTGCAATTAAAGGATCAATTACAATAACCATGATTAAAAATTATCAAAAATGCTTATAAATTCGCCTAAAAATTAATGAATTTCATTAGATTTAATTATTGAAAATTTAGGATTAAATTCATGATTACAATAATTGGTTCTGGAAAAGTGGGTGGAGATGCCGCCTTATTTTCTGCATTAAAACGATTAGATGATCAAATTCTATTACTAGATGTTGCCAAAGGTCTCCCACAAGGTGAAGCCATGGATATCAATCACATGTTATCAGAGCAGGGTATCGATGTAGAAGTAAAAGGTTCTAATGATTTTGCAGATATGAAAGGATCAAACATAATTGTAGTTGTTGCAGGTTCTGGAAGAAAACCAGGAATGACTAGAATGGATCTTTTGAAAATTAATGCAACAATTGTCAAAAGTGTAGTTGAGAATGTTAAAAAATATGCAGATGACTCTATGATAATTCCAGTAACAAATCCACTAGATCCAATGGCATACATCACTCAAAAAGTATCTGGGTTTGATAGAAGCAGAGTATTTGGTATGGGTGGAATGCTTGATTTATCACGATTCAGACAATTCATTCATGAAGCAACAGGACATTCTAGAGATTCAATTCGAGCTCTAGTAATTGGAGAACACGGAGAAAATATGTTACCACTACCTAGATTTTCATCTGTTTCAGGTATTCCATTATCAAACATACTTCCAAAAGAAAAATTAGATGAATTAGTTCTAAACACAAAACAAGTTGCAGCTAAAGTTATTGAATTAAAGGGTGCTACAGTTCATGCGCCAGGAAATGCAATTTCTGCAATTGTAGAAGCAGTGGTAAGAGATAGAAAACAAGTCATACCAGTTGCAACATATCTTGACGGTGAATACGGACATTCTGATGTAACAATTGGAGTTCCAGCAGTGATTGGGAAGAAAGGTGTAGAAAAAATTATTGAACTAGACCTAAATGATGAAGAAAAACAAGTCTTTGATAAAGGAGTAGAAGGTGTAAAAAGCGCCATCTCAGGTATCGAGATCTAAGCATTTTTTTATCTAAACAAAGAAAAAAGATCATTGGAAATTCATGAAATTTTAGAATCATTAAAAAAAGGAAAAATTTCAGTTAATAGCGCAAAAAAACTTTTGTCACTTTATTCAATTGAGGAGATTGAAGGAATTGCAAAAATTGACATCAATAGAAGAAAAAGAAAAGGAATTCCAGAAGTTATTTTTGCAGAAACAAAAGAACTAGATGAAATAAAAAAAATTACTAAAAAGACACTAGAAAAAACAAATTCAGTAATCATATCAAGAATAAAAAAAGAAGATTATTCAAAAATTATGACTTTTGTAAAAAGGTTAAAAGTCAAAATAAAGACGGGGAAAAATTCATCATCAATTTTACTATTTAAAAAACCAATAAAATTTCATGGTGGAAAAGTTGGAATAATCACTGCTGGAACATCAGATGTGGGAGTAGCAGAAGAATCAAGGCTGATGTGTGAGGCAATGAACTGTAAATGCATTACAAGTTATGATGTAGGGGTTGCAGGAATTCAAAGAGTGTTTCCAGTATTAAAAAAAATGATCAAAGAAGATGTAGATTGTATCATAGTAGCTGCAGGAATGGAGGGCGCTTTGGCCACACTTGTCTCAACTTTGGTAGATATTCCAATTATTGGAATTCCAATCTCAGTAGGATATGGGTATGGAGGAAAAGGAATTACAGCACTAGCATCAATGCTTCAAAGTTGTTCATTGGGATTATCAGTAGTCAATATTGATAATGGAATTGCTGCAGGTGGAATTGCTGCAAATATTGCAAACCGAGCAATAAGAAAAAAATGAAATCCAAAAATGAATTACATGAAACTCGTAAATGATATATAACATACATAGAGGAAATTGGGTAATTGACTGGCAAACGTGTAGTACTTACTGCTGATCGTAGTTTAATGACAAATTATAGAGGAAATTTTCTTTATGGCTTTATTGCGTGTGGACCTTATGAGGTTTTACCAGAATGGGTTTTTGATAAAGTATTTTGTCCTTCAGTTGAAACTGATCCAATAACAGGAGAAGTAAAAGTTGCACAAATAGGACTAAGAAGAATAGAAAGTTCTTTGATTCAAGGCGGATATAAAAAAGAGGATGTTTTCATGGCACATCCTGAAATGTTACAAAAATCAATTGGACCAGATACTAAAATTGTCGGAATCAATGTCATGGATCCATTAGGAATGGCACCAGTTACTACAACAATGTCACCTGAAAAATTATCATATGTTGCAATGAAGTTTAAAAAAATGTGTGCAAGTATTATTCAACTCAAAAAGAAATATGATTTCAAAGTAGTTGTAGGTGGAAATGGTGCATGGGAATTAGCAAAATCAGATAGAATGAAGATTCATGGAATAGATACAGTAGTTGTAGGTGAAGCTGATGAATTGGCAGTTGACTTGTTCCAAGATTTAGAAAAAGGTGATGCTCCAGAACTAATGCATTGTTTTGTTAGAAATCTTGAAAATATTCCAACCATTGAAGGTCCTACAATTAATTCCCTAATTGAGGCAATGAGAGGATGTGGAAGGGGTTGTGACTTTTGTGATGTGAATAAAAGATCAAAGAAAGATTTACCATTAGAGAGATTACAATATGAAGCAAAAACCAATTTAGATTATGGTTTTGATTCAATTTGGTTGCATTCAGATGAAATGTTACTTTATGGCTGTGATAATAGAGACTTTATTCCAAATAGAGATGCCATTGTTGATTTATGGAAAGGACTCAAAGGACTAGGTGCAAACTTTATTGGAACTACACATATGACATTTTCAGCAGTTGCAGCAGATCCTACATTAATGCAACAAATTTCACATGTAAATGGTCAAGATAAATCAGGAAGATGGCTTGCAACTAATTTAGGAATTGAGACAGTTTCACCAGCAATGGTAAAAAAACATCTTGGTGTAAAAACCAGACCATTCTCAACTGATGAATGGGGAAGCGTTGTAAGAGAAGGTGCAAAGATTCTAAATGATAATCACTGGTTCCCAGCTGCTACAATCATTATCGGATGGCCTGATGAAACTCCAGATGATGTTCAATATACAATTGATATGATGAGTGACTTTAGAGAGATGGATTTTAGAGGATTAGTTGCACCATTACTCTATCAAGACTTTAGTGAAAAGAATTCAATGCATTTTGGAAATTTGAATGAAGCACAATTTACACTATTTTGGAAATGTTGGGAAAACAATATGCGAGTCATTAACGATATCATTCCAATTATTCTTAGAAATAAGACATATGGACCGCCAATGAAAGTTTTCATGTACGGAATTCTCAAAGCAGGAACTTGGGCCATTATGAGATATCTCAGAGGTTTATGTAAAGACCTCTTTAATGGTAGAACACCTGATCAAATTCTTGACAAATATGCAAGAAGTAGATCTGTGACTTCTCCAAAAATGCAAATAAAGAAATTATAGATTTTCTATAGCAGTGTCTGCTATTGTGTTTCGTTTTGGTGTAATTGAAACAAAGTAAACTTTGTCTGCTCTCTCAATTCCTTCAACTTTTTTATATGATTTGGATGCAACATCAAATTCATAAATTCCAGATTCAAGTGAACCCTTTGCATAAAGCATAAGATATGATTCACCAGTTGCAGGACTAAGTGGGATAAATGACATGATGTGTCCTTTGTAAGAATTAATCGGCATTGTATTTTTCATTGGCGGAGCTGCTGATGCCATATACATGAAAAAATCCTCGATTGTTTCAAATTCTTCATATTCAACATGCATGAAATAGCAACATGTGTTTCAATATAATAACCTACTAGAATAAGGAATTAAATTATTTTCTTGATTTGAAATGCTTGTAGGATTTAACTCCAATTAATGCAGGTGCTGCAATGTACATTCCCAAGTTTAGCATAATTACAGAAATTCCCAATCCCAAAACTTCTTCTTCTGAACCACTATCAGCCAAAGTCATAATTGATAATGTGGAAACCATTGGGGTGATAAATGCTCTAACTGCTTCTTGGAACATTGGGTTTTCTCGTTCCATATCAGCAATTGTTGGTGAGAATGAATAATACAATTGATTAAATCCTGTCATAAATGATGTTCCAGATTCTGTACTCATTACAGTGTTATCTCTAATTTCTCTCAAGAATTGAACTTGAGGTGCTAGTTCTGTTCCATAAGCTGCAGTAGCAATTAGACATCCACCACCACTCTTTGGTGTTGGTTCTGTAGTTTTAATCACTTGACACATTCCATTTACCAATTCTGTTCCGGCACCGCAAGTTGGTTCAGGTTCTGGTGTTGGTTCAGGTTCTGGTGTTGGTTCAGGTGTTGGTTCAGGTTCTGGTGTTGGTTCAGGTTCTGGTGTTGGTTCAGGTTCTGGTTCTGGGGCGGTAGAACCTTCAGCAGTAAAAACAAAAGTACTTGTAATTTTTTGAGATCCATATTGAGCACGAATTTCATAATCACCACTAGTGTTCATTGTACCACCAGCTTTTAGAGTAGTAGTATAACTGCCATCAGAACTAGGAATTACTTGAGCAATTGTTACAATGTTTCCATCAGGGCTAACAACTACAATTGTTACTGATTGTGAATATTCTGCTAGAGTTTTAATTGAACCAGAAATTGTAATTGAATCACCACTTGCATATGATGGTAAATCAGATGTTACAGACAATGGTAAAACAGGAGCTTCTTGAGCATACACTGCACCAGATAAACCATAAGATAGAATTGAAATTGATAATAATACAAATGCAAAGTACCCCATTGACTTCATTTTCATTTTGATTCATGGTTTTGAGTATTTATGTTTTCAATGAAACAAAAATTGACTATTTTATATGAGAATGATACCTTTTTTGACCAAGTATTGGATCGATTTTACAAAGTCTTCATCAGGAATTTTATCATCTGCCCACCATTTTGCATTATTTTTTATCCAATCAGGGATTTCTTGCTCAAACCCATCTATATCAGAAGGTGAAACAGAAATTATTCCAATATCTATTAGATGTTTAATTCCAGAAATAAATTCTTCATCAGATATACTATCTGAAGACCACCATTTTGCATTATTTTTTATCCAATCAGGGATTTTTTCAGAAATTACAATAAATGATAAAGTTCCAAGATTTTGGTCATCATAAGAGAGTTGAAGAAAATAGGTTCCAGGTAAAGAATCAGAATTTACAGTGAAAATTGATTTGTAACTTCCACTAGTAGTAAGTGATGCACCAAAGTTTTGATTTGTTCCATCAGGATTTGTAAGAATTATCGATAAAGGAATTCCACGTTTTTGATTTTCAATACTGCCAGACAAAATTATTTCTGCAGTTAAACCAATTCCAGGAAGTGTGATTTTATCTTGACTTAATTTTGCAGGACTAGAAAACGAGACAGGGGTTTTTGAGCTAAGTAAACTGAAAATATTTTCATTTCCAGAATCATCGCGTGAATCATAATAACGTGCATCAAGACTACCTCCAGCAGTAGAAATTAGTTTAGAGCCTGTTTTATCACAAATTTGAGAAGGCATCTTAAAGACACCTTCAAAGATACCAGTGCTTGGTCCTGTTTCAATTAGAGAAAATCCTGTCGAGGCCAAACCTCCATGTTCAACACCATTAATTGTACAACGTTTGTATCGAATGTCTTTGAGTTTTACCTCTAAGAGAGTTTCCCCATTTTGTCCTACTGTATCTACATTTTCAGAATTGGAATCATTAATTGTTTGATAGATTTCAATTGTATCACTTTTCAAATTAAGATCAGAATCTTTTAGAATAATCGTTACAGGTTGTCCAAATCGATATGTAGAGGATATAGTTGAAACCATTCCTGAGTTTGTAGCAACATCAGTTTTGATAGAAGTTGTTGTAGTTACGCCAGATGAATCTAAATCAGAATATGATAATGAAATTCCTTCATCATCAATTAATTTGTCAGTGATAATTATTTTTATTTCATTATCAATTGTCTGAATAGTTTGAATAAAAGCAGGATCTAGGATGTTTAATTGGTTTGTCACAGCATATTCAAAAGTTCCATCAAAGATTGAAGAGTTGTCTTGTGTTTCTTCTAATTCAAAACGATAAATTGAATTATTTATGCTATCATTATTTTGTAATCCAAATGAAAAGATATCAAATACAATTGGTTGATTTCTTGTTTCACTAGAAATAGTAATTTTTCCTGAATCATCATTTGAAGAATCAAAATCAATTACAAGAAATACCGTTCCACTTTTATCAACAATATTTTGGACATCAATATCATCAATCTGAATAAATCCCTGAGATAATGAAATATCACCAGCATCTACTATTACAATAGAAGAAGTTCCAAGAGTTCCAAAAGAAAGAGTAAAAGTAGTATCAGAAAAGCCAGAAATTCCATAATCATTTTCAATGGATCTGAAATCATAGTTTATCCAATTTGTACCGCTGATTGAGGAATCAGATACATCAAGTAAAGTTGAAGAAAATGTAGAGGCTGAAATCCCTAAACTCATAGATATCATTTCAAATGAGCCATTGGTAACTGTCGAAGTATCAATTTCTAGCCTATCAGAAGTAGTGTCAGGCACAGATGAAGTTGAATCATCACCACCAGTCAAGGTTGGAGAAGATGTATGAAATTGAACAGTTTTAGCATTCTCAAGTGTGACAGGCTTACCAATAGTGATTGTTGGTATTATGGCACTTGCTCTAAAAACATCCAAGTCATCACGAGCACCAGTATTCAGATTTTGATCAGAATCAGTCAAAAGAACAGGGTATTCTGTTCCAGGATGTATAGTTTCACCATTTCCAATTCTCAACAAAAATTCTTCGTCAGTTGAAACAGATGCAGAGGATGAACCACTCAATACTGAAATAGATTTTTTGTTGTAAGTAATTTGGCCAGTTTGTCCTCTTGGAGCATCATTAAGAATTCCTAGAACAGAATTATCACTAGAATCAAAACTTTCAAAAATTCCAGAATTAGGTTCTTTCTCAACTAGTGTAATAATATTTGAAAACGTATTTGCACCACCATCACTAACTGAAGAATTAGGTTGATCACTATTTGTTTGCAATTCCAGGATATTTCCTAAACTCAAAGAAAGTTTTCCATTATCCTCAAATCCCAAGTTTGAAAGACCAGGTAACAAATCTACTAATCCTGCATTTCCATTTGCATCATTGTTTCCAGAATTATCAAGTGCTTGATAAAATGTGGATGGATTTGAATCAATATCAAATGTCCAAGAATCCTCATCAGTTGGATCTTGATTTAATTGAAAATCATTTACAGTCAAAAAAACTTCAGCACTTTTAGGATAAAGATCTCTATCAATACTCAAAGAGATATTTTGGATTTCATCATACTCTAATGAAACCTGTTGTGATGGACCTCCAGGATTATATTGAATTGTAACATCATTGAAAGAATAAAGTTGGATTAATGGCCATGCATCAGAATCTAAACCAATTTGTCCAGTTGGAATGTTTGAATTTGTGTTAATAGATTTTGCATTTCTTACTACATTATTCAGATTTGCAGAACCAGTTGGTGAACCAGTACATGAACTAAATGAAGAATCACCGTTTGTAAATCCAGTCAATCCAGATGATTGGGGTACTGCAATTCCATCAGTTTCAGAAATAGATATTCCAAATACAGATGAAGATGAATCCCTGCTACAGAAAACTCCAAAGTCCAATCCTTTCCCAGCCAATCCAACAGTGGAATCTGCAATTTTTGCCTTCTCAGCATTTGCAAAATATGCATACCAATTACCATCAGTTGCTTGAACCATTCGTAAAGATTTGCCATTAATAGTGACATCAGGCTCTCCTTTTCCCTCACCAGTGTCTTTTAGGTTAGGGTCATTGACTACAACCTCAATTACCATGGAACCTGAAAAATGATTTTCAAATTGAGAATTTTCAGCAGATACAAACAAATTTGGATTACTTGATGCCTCAGCGTCAATAAAGGGCAGTAAAATTAATGAAAAAAATACAAGCAAAAATAATCCTTTTTTATCCAATATTTCAAAAAGGCCTCTAATTACAAATAATGTTATCGTAGCATTGGTTCTTAGAAACTTGTAATACCTGAGAAGAAATATTCAAAAATATGGAAATGCTTGTAAATAGAACCAGAGTTTTACAGATTTCATTATTAGCAATTTTCTCTGCATTTTTAGTTGAACTAATTTTTGGATTAATCTCAAACAGTCTTGCTCTAATTACAGACAGTATTCACGCTTTACTAGACAGTGTAGTAACTATAATTCTACTTTTAGCAGCTAGAATGGCAATAAAACCTCCTGATGCAGAACATACCTACGGACATGGGAAAATTGAATCCTTAGGAGGATTGATTGGAGGTATAGCAATTTTGTTGATTGCTTGTTTTTTTATTTATGAATCAATTCACAGATTACAAAGTCCACCTCCAAATATTTTACCAGGATTATTTGCAATTATTGCAGGACTTTACACAATTGGAATTGATATTTTCAGAATTGCACTACTAAGAAGATCAATTAAAAAAATGGGAGGTGTAACACTGAAAGCAGATTTCTATCACGCATTTATGGATCTTGGTTCTACCCTGGTAGCAATTGCAGGAATTGCTTTGGCATCATATGGATTGTATTATGGGGATTTTGTAGCAGCCCTGGTTTTAGGAGGACTATTAGCTGCTCTAAGTGTTAAATTAATCTACAAAACTGCAATGGATTTGACAGATATCATCTCACCTGAATTAGTAAAAAATGTCAGAGAAATTGCAATTGCAACTACAGGAGTTATTGATGCAGACCCAATACTGATGAGAAGATCAGGTGATACAATTTTTGCAGATATTACAATTTCATTAAGAGGTGATTCAAGTTTTGATAAAGCACATGAAATTAGTAATAACGTTGAGAAAAATATAAAAAATAAAATTTCAAATGCCGCAGTTACGATTCATTTTGAGCCAAATTGGAAAGATGTTCCACTAGATGCAAAAATTCTAGATATTGTAAAAAATGTTGAAGGGGTAAAAGGAGTTCACAATGTAAGTACCCATAAAACAAATGGAAAAATATTTTCAAACTTACATGTGATGGTAGATAGAGAAATTAATTTATCATCTGCTCATAAAATTTCAGAAATTGTAGAGCAGAAAATTCAAGATAATATTCCCCAAATTGAGCATGCTACAATCCATTTAGAACCATTTGTACAAATTCCTGAAAATCTGAACTTAGAAGATAAAGTGACAGAGGAAAAAATCAAGAGAATGTTAGAAAAATATTCAGAGATTAAAAAAATTGGAAGAATAATATCATTAAATTTTGAAAATATTCTCAAAATAGATATTGATTGTTCATTTGATAAGGAATTATCAATTGAAAAAGTTCATGATTTAACATCAGAAATAGAACATGTAATTAGAGCAGAAATCAAAAATTCAGTTATAACAATTCATCCAGAACCAAACTAAGCAAAGATGCTTGTAAGATACATTATCGACATACCTACTGCAAATCCGCATATCACTGCAGCACTTGAAAGAGTTTTGTCACCTTCATCTTTGATCCATTTCAAAAGCACCAAAATTACTTGAAAAATTGCACCAGCCCCTACAGCCAAGAAAACCACTGAAGAGAATGGAGAATATGCAAAACCGCCAATCCAGGCACCAAAAATAGCAGGAGACCCAGCAATTAACCCTAAAGCAACCAATTTTCCAATCATCAATTTTCCCCTAGACATTGGTGCTGCAATTGCTATTCCCTCAGTAGTATTGTGTAATGCAAAACCTACAATCAAAAATGTACTAAAAGCAATTGACCCCATTCCAACTGATGCACCAATAGCAAGACCTTCACCAAAATTATGTAAACCAATTCCAATTGATATCATTAATGCTATTGCAACAGGTTTTGCAATTTTCGATGTATCAGTTTTTGTGACTAATTTATTTCCAGAATAATATAATGCAAGAAATGACAATACTACAACTGTTGCAACAAGTAAAGTACCATTAAAACTTCCAGCTAAATTCTCATCAGAAATATCAAGTGCCTCTTCAATAGAATCAATTGCTAGAAAAAACAACAATCCAGCAGTCAATGCTAAAAAGAAATGGTATTTTTGTTTACTAATTCTCTTAATGAATGGAAGCCACAATAATCCAATCATTACAGGAATGATTCCAACATATGTTCCAATTATTGCAAAAAAGATTGCAAGATCTAAATTAA
>Ga0233434_1002569_pt1 | contig 15721 bp, 16 predicted proteins | sample SI_122_August201_4_FD_182738 | JGI IMG/M metagenome (GOLD analysis project Ga0233434, IMG submission 182738) | Seawater microbial communities from Saanich Inlet, British Columbia, Canada - SI_122_August2016_120_MG | ecosystem: Environmental > Aquatic > Marine > Inlet | place: Canada: British... | reverse complement strand
GTAACTTTACGCTGCCCATTACAAGATTTCCAAAAATCAACAATTGCTTGATTTACCATAAATCCTTGTTCATGTTCATTAGCTAATACCATTGAACCGTCATCTTGTTGAACTAGTTTCCCAACTCCTTGAGGTAATGCTGTTTCATAGTTAATTGGTGCCGGAGTATTCAATCCAGCAGCACCCATTTCTTTAATTTTGAGTTTTCCTTCTTCAGTCATTTTATCCATTGACCATGCAGGCTCCCATACAATTTCAATATTGACATTATTTACTCCAGGAACTTTTTTAGCAAATCTTGTTGCATCTGCAATCAAAGTCTCATGTAAAGGACAACCTTGTGTAGTCATTGTCATTTTGATATTAACATCATTATTTTCTGTAACATCTATTCCATAAATTAAGCCCATTTCTACAATGTTTAATGGGACTTCTGGATCCATGCATTGTTTTAATGAATTCTCAATTGCTTGTGGAGAAACAGTACTCATATTGTATACGGCAGTTTAAAAAACAATAAAAACTTTCTAATTATTAGCTTCAAATAATTTTGGAATAGATTCCTCATAAGGTGCTTTAGCCACACCTTTTTCAGTAATTATTCCAGAAATCAATTCAGGCGGAGTCATATCAAAAGCAGGATTTATCACGCCAATATCATCAGGGGCAGTTTTTTTGTCACCAATTCCAGTAACTTCACTGCCTTTTCGCATCTCAATAATTACATCTTTAGCCTTTGTTTTGAGATCAATTGTAGATAATGGTGCTGCGACATAAAATGGAATTCCATGTTGTTTGGCCATTGTAGCTACCTGATAAGTTCCAATTTTGTTAAAAACATGGCCAGTCTTTACAATTCTATCTGCTCCAACTACAACTTTGTTTACCAGACCATTTGCCATCGAATATCCCACTGCTGTATCTGGAACTAGACTAACATCAAATCCATCATGTTTCAATTCAAATGCGGTTAATCTTGAGCCTTGTTGAATTGGTCTTGTTTCAGTAGCAATAACTTTGACATTTTTTCCGCTTTCTCTAGTTGCCCTAATCACACCTAACGCTGTTCCATATGCTACAGTAGCTAGAGCTCCGGCATTACAGTGAGTCATTATGGTATCATTATTATCAAAAAGAACTGAACCATTTTTTCCCATAGCTTTGTTTATTTCAATATCTTCTTCTGCCATTTTTTTAGCAGTAGAAATTACTAGTTCTCTAATTTGTTCTGCTGTTTCTCCAGTCTTTACAACATTCATAATTTTTTCTAATCCCCATCCCAAGTTTACTGCAGTAGGTCTGGTTGCAAAAAGTATTTTTCTTGCATCTTCTAAATCAGAGAGTAATTCTTCTTTTGTTGTTGCCTTGCTTTGTAAAGCAGCTAATCCCAATCCGAATGCTCCAGATACTCCAATTGCGGGTGCACCTCTCACTATCAAAGTTTTGATTGCGTTTGCAACTTGATTAAAATCATCATATTCTACAAAAATTAGTTCATTTGGGAGCTTTGTTTGCTCAATCATTATAACTTTATTATTTTTCCATTCTACAGTTCTTAAAGAAGAATCCATATGGATTTTACTTTCTTCCATACAATTTAAAAAATGATCCTCTTTTTAAATTAATAATTTATTTTTTCATTTTTTGTTTAACAATATCACGATATTCAGGAAAATCTATTGCACTATATGATAAATTATAAGACTCAAGAAAAATTGAATCCTCTAAGGCGATCAATAAATGAGCATGTTTTGCAGGAGTATGAATAATACTAGGACCTTCAATGTTCCTAATTTCTTCCAAATTTGTTTCAATATTTTTTTCAATATATTGTATTAAACCAGACACAAGAATCAGATTTGAATCATATTCATGATAATGACCACCCCTAGCATATCCCTTTTTAGTTTCAATCAAATTCAGATTTTTTACATCTGTTTTGAAAAAAAATACACTCCCACGAATATCCTTTGCCGTTTTATCTAAAATAAAATTCAACTTTTTCATATTTTGATTTGAAACATTATATTTCAATTGTTTTCAATAAAGATAATGATATCATATGAAGATTTAAAAAAATTTGATCCACAAAAAATGTATAAAATATATGATATTTGGCCTGAAATTGCGCAAAAACATTATGAATCAGATTTAGTTCCAATTAAATTTCAGGAATATTCACACATTGTATTTGCTGGAATGGGAGGTTCTGGTGCAATTAGTGATATTTTTTCAGCAATTTTATCAAAAACTGACACTCATGTTGAAGTCGTAAAGGGTTACTTACTACCTCAAACTGTAAATTCTAAAAGTTTGATAGTTACAACAAGTGTTTCAGGAAATACCGAAGAAACTCTAAGTATTTTAAATTATGCAAAAAAAAGTGATAGTAATGTAATTGCATTTTCAGATGGTGGTAAAATGGAAAAATTTTGTAATTATAATAAAATTAATCATAGAAAAATCCTCACAGAGCATTCTCCAAGAGCTTCATTTACAGGATTTTTATTTTCTATGTTAAAAGTATTAGAACCTATTATTCCAATTCAAGAAAAAGATATAGTAAATTCTATAAAAAAACTTGAGGAACAAAAAATTAAAATCAATTCTTCTAATTTAACAAATGATAATCCAGCCTTATCTTTAGCTAGATATCTAGACAACATTCCATTAATTTATTATCCATGGGGATTACAAGCGGCTGCAGTAAGATTCAAAAATTCATTACAGGAAAATACAAAAATGCATGCAATTACAGAAGATGTAATTGAATCATGTCATAATGGAATTGTGGCATGGGAAAAATCATCAGATGTAAATCCAATTCTAATACAAGGCGCAGATGATTATATTAAAACAAAAGAGAGATGGAGGATATTAAAAAAATTCTTTGAAGAAAAAAATATTGAATATGAAGAAATTCATTCTGTGGATGGAAGTATACTTACTAAATTAATTAATTTAGTATATCTTGTGGATTATGCATCAATCTATAAAGCAATTTTAGCAAAAACAGATCCATCACCAGTTAGAGCAATAGATTTTGTAAAAGATAGGCTATAACATAATTAAATATTGAAAGTAAAGTTCAGACTTTGTCAAATGATTATTTTTCTTTGACGTATTTTTTATTCGATGAGATGGATGCAATTAGGAATAAAATATATTTTTATAATTTTTTTATGAATTTGGCTGGGATTCCATACCACATCTCATTTTTAGGAACGTCGTTTATTACAAAGGAATAAGCTCCCAAAATAGAATTTTCTCCAATTGTAACATTTGGCATTATAGTACTATGCGTTCCTATCTTACTATTTTTCTTAAGAATTACTGGTCCCTTTTTTTCATCTATAGTGGAATGAGAGTATATGGAACAATGAGACCCAATTTGTACATTATCTTGGATTTCTACACCATAATTGGAATTAATGTAAGTGAATTCTCCTACATCAAAATTTTTACCAAGTTTCAAATTTTCAGGGTATTGAACTAGGTAATTGTATTTTGTAATTTTACCATGTTTAATTATTGGTTTTCTCCATTTTTTTTCCATTGTCTTTCACTTAATATTTATGATGAATACAAGAATTAAAAGTTAAATGAGTAATATAAATAATGAAATAAAAGAGGTAATCAAATGAGGATTTTAATTACAGGTGGAGGAGGTTATATTGGATCCTACCTTTTAAACAAATTATCAGCAAAACACAATATCATATGTTTGGATCATGGAAAACGATATTCTGAGTTACGGGATATAATTAATTATAATGTTGAATTAGTTGAAGGAGATATCACGGATGAAGCACTTCTAGAAAAAATCCTACAAAGAGATATTGATGTTGTAATTCATCTTGCAGGGGTTTTAGGCAATAATGCCTGTATAAAAAATCCAATTGACGCTGTTAAGAGCCATATTTACAGTACACATATGCTGGTACAAAAATCATTGAACCACAAAGTAAAACAATTCATATTTTCTTCTACTCAATCAGTATATTCAACTTTTAAAAAAAGAGAAATGCCTTTAACCGAAAATATGAAGTTAGAGCCAGACGATTTGTATGGAATTCTAAAGATGGTCTCGGAATATGAAATTCGTGACAGTGATCTTAATTATACCATACTTCGATTAGCAAATGTTTTTGGTCATATGAAAGAATTAAAAAAATTTAAAATTGGTGGTGCAATTGAAAATTTTATCCAAGCTGCGCGAGATGGAAATGATATAACAATTTTTGGTAAAGGAGAGCAAAAAATTGATTATGTAAATATAGAAGATGTATCTAATTGCATAGAAAATGTGTTAGGAAATGATTCAGCGAATAATGAAATATTTAATGTAGGTAGTGGTTCTTTGCATTCAATTGAAGAAATAGCTACCATTGTTTCAAATTTTAGTGAAGAATTTTACCAGAATAAAATTAACATAAAGAAAACTCCCGCACCTAATGGAAAAATTTGGCCAGATCGATTAATGTCTATCGAAAAAATTTCACATAAATTAGATTGGAATCCATCTATTTCCATTCAAACGGGAATTCGTGATACGATGAAAAATTTGGGGTGTTTAATTGGCAATACGTAATGCAGGGCCTTTTTTCAATGACAAAGACATTGAAGAGATTCTAAATGATATTAAAAATAGTTTGAAATCTGGAATGCTAACTATGGGGCAAAACATAGAGCAATTTGAGAATCAATTTGCAAAATATATCGGAGTAAAACATGCTATTGCAGTAAATTCTGGAACTTCTGCTCTTGAAATTGCGCTTAGATATTTTGATGTTGAAAATAAAGAAGTTATTGTTCCTACAAACAGTTTTGTTGCAAGTGCAAATGCAGTAATATTTGCTGGGGGAAAACCTATTCTGTGCGATACAAAGGATGAAACTCTTTGTATTGACCCAGATGATTTTCGGAAAAAAATAACACCAAAAACTAAAGGTGTTATAGTAGTACATCTGGCTGGATTAATTCCACCACAAATGAAAGAACTAAAAGAAATTTGTAGTGAAAATAATTTATTCTTGATCGAAGATGCAGCACACGCTCCTGGTGCTTCATTAGATAATAAAAAAGCAGGAAGTTTAGGAGATGCGGGTTGTTTTTCTTTTTTTCCAACAAAACCCATGACAACTGGAGAAGGTGGAATGATCACCACTAACGATAATAATCTTGCAAACTTTGCAAAAAGTCTTCGTCACCATGGCAAGGAAGGAGCTGCTCATACAAGATTAGGTTACAATTGGAGAATGAGTGAAATTCAAGCAATTTTGGGTATTTATCAATTAAAAAGACTAGATGAACACATAGGAATAAGAAATCAAATTGCAAAAAAATACGCCGAAGGTCTTGAAAATGTCAACGGTATTAGCCTCATTTCTGTTCCATCAAATATAGTACATAGTTACTGGAAATATCCCATAATACTTACTAGTGGTATAGAAGCTTTGGATTTACAAAAAATTCTAAAAAATAAATATGATATTGATACAGGAACTCTTTATTATCCTCCAATTCATCTTCAGCCATTTTACAAACAGCGTTTTAATTACAAAGAAGGTATGCTTCCATCTGCAGAGGGAATATTAAAAAAAGAAACATGCTTACCTATGTTTGTAGGATTAAGTGAAAAAGAAACAGATCATGTAATTGATTCATTAAAAAAAGAGATGGGATAATGTACCATAATTATTTTATGAAGAATATTCTACACATAATCGAGAGGTTGTAGGTTTAAGATATGTCTCTGACTTTTGAAATTAAATGATGGATTGAGAAATTGATAATAGCAGGCCACCAACCAGAATATCTTCCTTATATTGGATTTTTCAATAAAATGATGAATTGTGATAAATTTGTGTTAGTAGATCATGTTCAATTTACTAAAAAACGATTTCAAAATAGAAACAGAATAAAGACTGCAACAGGAGAGATTTTTTTAACAGCTCATGTATTAACTAAAGGTAAATTTGATCAGCCAATCAACGAAGTGGTAATAAATAACAATACGAATTGGCAAAAAAAAAATTGGCGTTCTATTTTACTAAATTATCAGAAAACAGAATTTTTTAATGAATATAAAAAAAAATTTGAAGAAATTTTTTCTAAAAAATGGGAAAAATTAGTATCTCTTAATGAAGCAATAATTAGATACTTGGCAAGTCAGTTAGACATTAATGTTGAAATTGTTAAAAGCTCTGATCTTGAATTGGTTGGAAGTAAAACAGAGATGTTAGTTGATATGTGTAAAAAATTGAGTGCTGACACATATCTATCGGGGGAAGGAGGCAGAACGTATGTTGATATAAAAAAATTTAAAGATAATAATATAACACATCTTTTTACAAATTTTAAACATCCTGTTTATAGTCAGCAATTTGAATCGTTTATTCCTAATATGTCGGTAATAGATCTTTTGTTCAATCATGGTAATAAAGCGAGTAGGGAAATAATTCTAAAAAGTGGAAATATTGGAAAATAAATTAATTATTTTCGTAATATGTAATAATAAGAGATTTTGATCCTTCGACAGTGATCATATGCCTAATTATCATATGATAGAATAAAGAAATTATCACTGTAATAAAAAAAATAGATATTCAGTTAATTTTTTTATTTTTTAAAAACTTATCAATTATTTGTATAGTTTCTAATCCGTTTTTAAAATTAATGTGTGAGGATGATGAACACATTTGTTTTCTTTCTTTTGTATTATCCAAAATACTAATAACTTCTTTTCTAATTTTGTCCAAATTTAATTTGTTCCTATCACCTAAATTTTTTGCAAATCCTAAATTAAAAAATTCGTTAGCGTATGCTTTTTCATGTAGTCCAAATATACATAATGTTGGAACTCTCATGATTGCAAGTTCATAAAGAGTGTTTCCAGCATTCGATATAACTAAATCACTTTGTTTAAATTCCTTCCAAATTTTTCTTGGTGAATATATTAATTTCATGTTTTTATTTTTGTTAACTAAATTTTCTAATTTTTTTTGCCTCGTAAAAAAAGGCCCTATAATTATTTTTAATTCGATATTAGATAATTGTTGAAGAGATCCTGCAATTTTTGTGGTTAAATCTTTAGGATCATAACCTCCAATAGAAATTGTTATTGTGTATTTTTTCTTTTTTCTAATTTCAATTAGCTGTTTTTTATTAGTATGGAAATTCGGATTAGTAATAAAAAATGATGGACCCAAAAATAATTTGGAAAATTTATTAATTTTTTCATATTTCTGAAAATCTTTAATGACTGTACCATTGAAAACTAAATCTGCATATGCCTTTTTGCACCATGCATCATCTATTAAAATAATTTTCTTTTTTGCATAAAATAATTGTCTCGATAAATCTTCTCCATGATCTCTTAAATCAATCAATATTGTATGGCATAACATTTTTTCCATCATCATTATAATAAATTCTGATTCTTTTTTAGGAGTAAAATTAGGAAGTATAACATAACGAAATCGATTATTTTTTAATTCGTTTTCAGCTAGAAGATTTTTATCTATAACAAATAATATTTTGTGTTTTTTTTGACGTAGTTTTTTGGCAACAATAAGATCTCTGCTTAAATGACCAAATCCTCTTGATTGTTTTGTAAGACATCTTATAATGAGATTAGTTTTAACATTTGTTTTTAATTTCTTATTCATATTACAAAATTACTAAAGCATATCCCAGTTAATGATTGACCCTTTTTCTATATTCTTTTTTGTGGTCGTTCCAATTAAATTATTAAGCAAGTTAGGTGGAATTCCTGTTCCAGGTCTAAGTATAGTTAACATTGATTTTTTTAATTTTGTTCCAGTTTTTATGTCTATTTTAGCAGCAACACTTTTTCGCATTAATGGTCTGAATTTTTGTTCAGATTTTGTAATATTGATTCTATTATGACCCAAGAGTTTTTCAATTTTTCTTGTTTTAGAAACAATTTGAGTCAAGTCTTTTACATCCGCTGATAATTTTTGATCAGGACCTTCCATGTTTTTATCCAATGTAAAATGTTTTTCAATAATAGTAGCCCCTGCTGCTACTGCAATTGAACAAGTTTCAGTACCCAATGTATGATCAGAATAACCTATTGGTACATCAAAAAGGCTCTTAAAATATGGGATCGAATTTAAATTTACATCTTCTATTGGAGTTGGATAACTAGAATTACAATGAAGTAGAGATAAAGGACATTTTTCTTCTAAAATGATTTGTACGGCAGAGAAAATTTCGGATATTGTACTCATACCTGTGGAAAGAATTATTGGTGTATGAATTCTTGCTGCGCTTCTTAAAAAATTATGATCAGTAAGATCAGGTGAGGCAATTTTTATTGCTTTAACATTTAATTCTTTAAGGGTTTTTAATGAATTTGTTCCTGTTGGAGTTGAAATGAATTCAATATCATTTTTCTTGGAATGGATTTTTAGTTTCTCTTGTTGTTTTTTAGTAAGAGACCATTTTTTTAATAAATCAAATAGTTCGGGGTTTTTATTTTTTGAAAATACTTCTTCAGGAGTAAATGATTGAAACTTAACCGCATTAGCATTACATTTTGCTGCTGCCTCAATCATTTCCTTTGCTAATTCAAGATTGCCATTGTGATTAATTCCAGCTTCAGCGATTATATAGACTGGCTTGCCGTCCCCAATTTGATTTTCACCTATTTTCAATAAGGTTATACAGTATTGGTAATTATTATAAGATTACTTTTGTTTGTTGAACAAATATTATTTTTCAGAATAAGATCATATTACCAAATGGAATTAAATGGTAGACAAATACTATTTTAAATATTTATGATTTCAAGAATTAAAAATTGTCTACAAGATTTTTGTTAAGAAAGTTAAAGAAGAATAAAATATGTGAGGTGTAAAATTTACAGAAAACTATATTTAACTTGACATTTCAATTTAATTTTATGGCTATAATAGAGGGCGATATAGCTGAACAAAAACCTTCCAAATATCAAATGCTTTCACAAAAGTATCACTATGTTAAAGATAATTATCTCAAATTTTTACCTCGTTCACCGATATCTAGATTGTTAATAGCTTGTCAACCCATTAAATGGAACTTGAATGTTTTCAAAGGTAGTAATCGTCAAGTAATAAGTGAGCTATACTATCGTAGAAAAAATTTTTCAAGATTAGAAGATGTACAACGTGAAGCTGATATAGATCATCAGTTAAAATTTTTAGTGAAAACTGAATCAATAGAGGGTGATGTTTTAGAACTTGGTGTGTATAAAGGAGGAACCACAACACTATTTGCACATTTTTTGAAAAAAATTAAATCAAAGAAAAAAATATTTGCGTGTGATACTTTTACAGGATTGCCTTTCGACGATGAGTTTTCTGGATATAAAGACGGCAAATTCAAAGGATGGCTTTCTGATACAAGTTATGAATATGTAATTAAAAAATTTCAAGAGTTTAAAGTTGATGATAAAATCATAACGACTAAAGGTATTTTCGAGGAAATAGTACCCCAAAAACTTGCTAATGAAAAATTTTCATTTGTTTTATTTGATTTTGATCTATACCAAAGCACATTGTTCGCATTAGATTTTGTTTATCCCAGAGTGCCAAAAAATGGCATAATGGTTTTCCAAAATTATGAACGAATAGACAAGGAAAATCCTGTATGGGGTGAAACTAAAGCTGTTGATGAATTTTTTGGAGCTATGGGAATGAAAATTGATGAAAACCCAATACCACATTTTATAAAAAAATAATCTATTGTAAGCAATATAATCCTCATTAACATTAGATATGAACTGTAAAATAATTCATATTTTTTGCCACATACTTTTTTATTTTTTTAAAAGTATATATTTTAAATAAATGACGTTTGATTGTTATGGACCCATTTTCAAGTGACTTTATTGGAGAGGATAACTCCCAGTTTATTGAATTCCTAAAACATCAGGCAAATATTGAATGGGGTGGATACAGACTTTATGATGGATCAAATAATCATTTACAACAAAATCCAAATGAATTTACTGATTTTATCTCTGCATTAAAAAAATATGAAAAAGAAAATAAATTTCGTTTTAAAAAATTTTTAGAAATAGGATTTCATGCTGGTTTTACAAATACTATATTAAAAAAAATTTTTAATTTTCAGGAAATTGTTGCCATCGACATCATAGAGGGTCCTGTTAGCAGTAGTGCCTTCAGAGCAAATCTCAGATTTAAAAACTTGACATTAATTTGTAATGATTCTACATCCCAGTATTCAATAAACAATGCTAGAAAACTAGGCCCTTTTGATTTAATTTTTATTGATGGAAATCATGATTATGAAATAGCAAAAAAAGATTTTGAAAATTATAAGGAAATGATTTCGGATAATGGAGTTATTATTTTACATGATATAAAATCAAAAGTACATGAGGGTATTCCTCGCCTTTGGAATGAAATCACTAGTAAGAATGAATATGAAATAGATACTGTCTATAATGATGATGTTATTATGAAAACAGGTTTTGGAATCTTAAAACCTAAAAAATAAATTCAATATAATGACCTAAAAAAATTGTAAAATTCTTTGTTTTTAAAATTCATTTTTTAGAATATAAGATTTGAGAATTATCTCCATAGTATTTGTAAGTTTTGTTAATGTGACATACATTTCCCTATACATATAGAGTAAATTATTTTGTAGTAAAATTAATTTATTAATATCATTCCTCATGGAAATACAATGAATGTTTTGGTAATTGCAGCTCACCCAGATGATGAGGTTTTAGGAATGGGAGCCACAATAAGAAAGCATACTAAGAAAGGAAATAAAGTGCATCTATGCGTTGTTACAGAGGGGGCAACAGCTCAATATCGCAATAAGAAAATGATTGAGGTTAGGAAAAAAGCATGTATAGTATCTTGCAAGATCCTTGGAATTTCTAGTTTTGATTTTTTAGAATTTTCTGACATGCAATTAGATAGTATCCCTCAGTTGAAAATAAATAAACAACTTGAAAGCATAGTTTCAAAAATTAAACCAGATATTGTTTATACAACACCTCATAACGACCTAAATAAAGATCATCAAATAGTGTTTGAATCCACCTTAGTAGCTACAAGACCTTCATCAAATAAAGTCAAACAAATTTTGTGTTACGAAATACCCAATATAATTATGAAACCGTTCAATCCCAATTTATTTGAAAATGTATCAAAAGAGTTTTCTTATAAAATAAAGGCTTTTCAAGTATATAAAAGTGAAGTAGAAAAATTTCCACATCCACGATCGATAAAGTCTATAGAAAGTCTAGCTACACAAAGAGGAATTCAAGCAGGTGTACAAAAAGCAGAAGCTTTTGAATTAATAAAATGTATAAATTATTAAAAATAATATAGAACAATAATTTTTCTTTGAACATAAATTCTATAATAAGATAAAAAAATTGTGACGTCTACAAATACATTTTATTGATTTCTAAAAGATTAGGATGGTTATCTAATAGTTGGACGACTGATTCGTATTTAATATATGAATCAGGATTATAGAGATGTGAAAAAATTTTAGTGATCAATTGAAAATCCTCTTCATAATCTAAAGTTAATCTCCAATGATGTCGATCCAAATTATTAGGCAATAATAATTCTATAATCTTGTATTTTTCAGGATTCATTCTAATATCTGGAGTAATATGTTCTCGATTGAAAGGATCTAGATTGTTTTTATGTAATTTTTCAAGTGTTTCAAAAGTAATGACTTCAACCAGATACCCCATTGCATATGTTTGGTGAATCATATTAGAGCAGTAATCATATTCTCCATTTTTGCATAGTTTAATTGCAGAGTCAAGTATTGTAGGTTCAATTAATGGACAATCAGCAGTTATGCGAACAATAAGATTTCCTTGATATTTTTTTGCACATTGATAAAATCTATCTAGAACATCTAATCTGCTACCACGAAAACATAATACATTTAATTTTTTTGCTAATTCTTCAATTACATCATCCTCAGAATTAGATGTCGTTGCAACAATCAACTTACTCATTTCAGTGGAAAATTTTAATGAGGTAATAATATGTTCAAGTACAGATTTCCCTTCAATTTTTCTCATTATTTTACCAGGTAATCTTTTAGAACCCATTCTAGCTTGAATTATGACTAAAACCTCCATTGTGAATATAAAATAATAAAATCAATTATTATAATGTTAATGTCTACAAATTGTTCAAAAAATCTATTCTAAGAAAAATAATTTTTTAATGATTAAAAATTTTAAATAATAAGATGTAAATTTATTTTTATGATAATAATTGAGGTATCATGATAAAGTTACCTAATTTCAAAAAATCTTTTGAATATGAAAATAATTTTTATTTATCATGTGATATTAACCGCATAAGTAAAATTTTATCTCATTATGAATTATTTAAAATGTCTAATGATGTTCCTGGAGCAATTGTAGAATGTGGTGTTTTCAAAGGAGTGTCTTTAACAAGGTTTGCTACATTTAGAGATCTTTTTGGGAATCCTTTTTCTAAGAAAATTATTGGTTTTGATATATTTGGAAAATTCCCTCAGACAAAATTTAAACCAGATAAACAATTTAGAAAAAAATTCATCAATAATGCAGGAAACACTAGTATTTCAAAAGATCAATTATTTAAAATATTAAAAAATAAAGGAGTTGAGCGTAATGTAGAATTAGTACAAGGAGATATTACAAAAACTATACCAAAATATCTTAAAAAACATCCTGAACTTAGAATATCTATCTTAAATTTAGATACGGATATCTATGAACCTGCAGTTACCATCCTAGAAAATTTATTTCCTAGAATTTCAAAAGGTGGAATTCTCATGCTTGATGATTATGGTACATTTCCTGGTGAAACTATAGCTGTTGAGGAGTATTTTAAGGATAAAAAAATCCATGTGAAGAAACTTCCATTTAGCATGACTCCTGCATATGTGGTGAAATAACTAATTTATTGTTTAACTCTTAATTTTATGTTCTTGAATTTTTTTCTGGTGTTCGCTTGCAAGTTTTTGAAATTCAAGATTATGATCATCTAAAAACGACTTAACTTCTGCTACGGGCATAAATGCATCCATGACAGGACCTTTAAATCCAAATCTTATTGAAAAGTCTTCCATTATATTATTTATCACAAAATTGAAAGAAACTTTTTTAATTTTTTCCACAAAATTTGCCAGATCGTTAATGTCTACCTGTTTCTGTAGAGATAATTCAATTGCTTTTGGAAGCTCTTCGTAATTATTTATTTGATAAACTGAAGGTAAATCAGAATACAATTGGTCTGTAAAAACTATTGATGGTTTTTTATGAAAAATTGCTTCAACACCAGGTGTTCCTCCAATGGAAATAACGAGGTTACTTTTAGGTATTATCTGAGCAGATGTAAGAGAGTTATGAAGTATTTCTACATTTGGTAAACTCATAATTTGTTTATAATATGAAATGTTTCGCCATCCGTAAACAACTTGAGCAGGATGATCCTTTACATATAATTTATAACCCATAGGCAATGATTTTGCAATATTTTCAATTACCGAAATTTGATTGGCAAAATAGGGTGCACCAATTAAAAGTGCACGTTCAGGTTCAGAATGTAATGCAAAATAGACAAAATTTGTATTATCATTTAAGTTTTTTATAAAATATTTATTCATAAACGATATAGCTGATTTTCTTTGAAAATATCTAGAGAATTTATCTAAAAGAGTTTTAATTCTTGTCTTTCCAAGATTAGAATATCGATTGTTATAATTTTTTCCTCTTTTAGAAATAAAAAAATTTAGAATGGCTTTATAACGTTCAAATTTATGAGATTCAAAATGAGCTTTTGTGTAATTTGCAATTGCTTTAGACGAATCATGATTTTTAAGAAAATTTTCTAATTCTTCAAATGTTTTCTTTTCGGAGGATATGGTTTTATGAATATTCCATTTATCAGGCATGCCTGCCTCTTCAGATATCATCATTCTGCCACCAAATCGTACAGGTGTAAACATCAAAATTTTGATTCCTTTTCTTTTAGCAAGTTTAAGGAGCAATTGTTGATGATGAGAAACAGGAATATACATTGAAAGAAAATCAGGTTGAATGTCATCTAGAATCTGTTCAAAGAATCTACATTCCTGTTCTAAAATTAACAAAATATCATCATATGAAAAATTATGAAATTTATTATACTTGTAAAATTCTCTGTCGTTATAAATAATAGACCATAAATTAATTTTATACCTACTTTCAAAATTTGAAAGATAATTTAGATCAGGAATTTTCTTTTTTGTATTAAATGCGTCAAGATAATACCATTCCTTGTTAAACTTAACAAGATTTTGTTTTTCATAAAAATCTCTAGCTTTGTCATCTACATCAATAATCGCGTATGAATCAAATTTTTCATGTTTTTGTAAATTGTGTGCCACCCCAAAATTAAAAAACCATCCATCTATAAGATACAAAATTTTATCAGTCAAGTTTGTAGATTCATCTCTTTGAAATTATGTTTAATTTTAATTAATAGCAATTAAAGATTATTTGTAGACAAAATGGTCATTTTAATCCTAAATTATTTTGTAATGATATAATATTCATGTTCTTTTCCACCCCATTTTTTCTTATATCTAAGAATACCTTTTTCTTTTTCAGTAGTAGGATTTGGATTTGCACCTGCCAAATCATAAAAATTCATGTTGTTTTCTATACCCCATTGGATAATATTCCATTTTATCAAATCTTGTGAATAAAGATTTTTCTCGGAATCATCTTTTGATCTTGCTACGGAAGCTTCAATGATATACTTGTGAGGAAATGAGAAAAGTAAGCCCCCTATTGGTTTATCATTCAATTTTGCTAAAAATCCAGAATAACCAAGTGGTTTCAGTAAATTCCAAAAATTTGTACTTAATTGAAAATTTAGTTCATCTTTTCCTTGATCTAATCTTTGTTGATTCATTAATTCTTGAAATTGTGGAAAATTTTGATCTGTTATTTGTTCAATCAAAACTCCCCGGTTAATTGATCTTTTAATATTTTTTCTTCCACTATGTTTATCGATCTTTGTAAAAATTTCATCTTTAGAAGCTTGTAAGTTTATCAAATATGTTATCCATTTTTGAATTTTAAATTCTGATGAAAAGTAAGAGGGAGAAATTTTTAGTAGAGGATGTGTAACACCTTGAACTCCATATTTATTGATAATCAAGAAATTATTTAATGCCGTAATAACATCTTTAGTATAATTTTTTTCAAAAATTATTGGTCCATATGACCAAAAAGCAATTAAATTATTTTGTACAAAAAATTTTGGTATTAATTTGTTCAAAAACTTTCTTTTTTGAAATCTAGACTGAACTAAAATTAATAATTGCCCAATTATGATTTCTTGTTCATTAACAAATTCAAGAAATAGAGGTGTTTGTCCTGTTTCTTGCATTATTGTTCCCCATTCTTTTGTCTGATTTATTGTTGCTAATTCTGACTTTAGCAGTCTAGAATTCCATTCTTCCCCTACAGTTTTTTTAATACTTACAGTGATCATTTTATCTTTTCTTTATAGGAAAATAAATTTCTAGTTATTATATAGATAATATTTTTTATAATTAATGTAAAAGAGATTTCCAAATGATTACAACATAAATTATTTTTAACTATTAGAATATTCATGTCTACAATTTTATTCCTTTATTCAACATCAAATAGTTTTTGAATCAC
>Ga0233434_1002563_pt1 | contig 15745 bp, 13 predicted proteins | sample SI_122_August201_4_FD_182738 | JGI IMG/M metagenome (GOLD analysis project Ga0233434, IMG submission 182738) | Seawater microbial communities from Saanich Inlet, British Columbia, Canada - SI_122_August2016_120_MG | ecosystem: Environmental > Aquatic > Marine > Inlet | place: Canada: British... | reverse complement strand
TGAGGGTTACCTTTCGTTTGTGTTTCGATGGTTGGTTTTGCACCACCATCAAAACCGGTAACCCTCACCCGTTCAAGGGTGCGGTGTCAGATCAAGTCGGAACTAATACACTTCATCATAGGGAAATTCCCCAATTAAGGGAAGCGATCGCAATATTTCCCCGCACTCTTTATCGCTGGGGTCAATCTCTGCATTCGCAATTTTCTTTAATTCATTGAGGTACAACAAAACAATGCGTGAGGTTCCGAACATGATGAGCGGCAGGTGCAGCAAACATTCTTCAAACCGGTGGCAAATCAACGACAAGGAAGGAAATCCAAAAGCGCCGCCGGTTCCCTTGATATTGTGCAATTCACGCCGAAACTCATTCAACGCCTCGCCTCGTGCCTGCTCACCTTCGCCAACCGTTTGGAGGCAGCGTTCCATGACAATGATTCTATCTTGGAAATCTTCTACAAATTCAAGTCGAAGGGCCTCACCAACCCTATCGACACTATCATTGTCGGACATCATCTAAACCTTACGAAACGCGAGCACCAATGTGATCACACTGTATGGCGGTATTTTTCTGGTTGCAACGTCATTCCGCGCCACGGCATCACGGCTCACCTTTCGCCCGCGACAGCCTACTTAATGGTTAATCACTCTAACGAATTAATTCGTCATACATGAAATGTAATTCGTTTGATGCCTGAACCTAATCCGGTCAATGTAATATCATCAAGAGGTCCCTTTTCCAGGGGCCAGCAGCTTTAGGGATACGATAAATGCCAGATATCAGCTTGGGCCACGTGGTCGCTAAACATGTCAATCGTCAGCACGGTGCTATGGAATACACCGTGCCACCCACCGATCTTGATACCGTGCGACTGTACCGCTTGGAATGCGTTCGCAAGGCACTGCGCGAGAGGGATTACGCAGGGGTCATTCTGTATGATCAGCTGAACACACGTTACGCCACGGACGTGACCAATATGCAGCTGTGGTGCACGCACAATGAAACCCGTTATGTATACGTCCCCGTAGAAGGACCTGTAACAGTCTTTGAATACGGCGCCTACGAGCACCTGTCCGAAGATGTGCCCACCGTCGATGAAGTCCGACCGAACAAACCATTCTTTTATTTTTCTGCTGGTTGCAACTACAAGGAAAAAGCCAAAGGGTGGGCAGCGGAAATGGCTGATCTGATCAACACCCACAATGGCGGCAATATGCGGATTGCTATTGACCGGATGGCCTATGAAGGCATCGCCGCCATTCAGGCCCACGGGTTTGAGATATTCGACGGGTTCGAGCTGATGGAAAACGCCCGCGAGATCAAATCCGATGGCGAAATCGCGCTCATGAAACACGCTATTGATGTTTGCGAGTTGGGCATGAAAGCCATGCATGAGGCGATGGAACCCGGCATGACAGAAAACGCCCTGTGGTCGAAACTCCACGCCAAGAATATTGAACTGGGCGGGGAATGGATTGAGACCCGTTTGTTATCATCCGGGCAACGCACCAACCCGTGGTTCCGTGAATGCAGCATGCGGGTTATCGAAGAAGGCGAAATGGTCAGCTTCGATACAGATTTGATCGGGCCGTATGGATACTGCGCCGATCTGTCGCGATCCTGGGTTTGTGGTGACGTGAAACCCAATGACGAGCAAAAGCGCCTGTATCAGGCCGCCTATGAGCAAATTCAACATAATCTGACCCTCATGAAAGACGGCATATCGTTTCAAGAAGTGACTGAGAAAGCCTGGAAAATTCCGGACGAGTTCATCAACAACCGTTACGGCTGCATTGGTCATGGTGTGGGGTTATGTGACGAATTTCCGTCGCTGGTCCATCAGATCGACTGGGACGCGGGCAAAGGCTATCCGGGCCATTTGCGAACCGGTATGTGTATCTGCATCGAATCCCTGATCGGTACGCAAGGCGGCAAGGAATCGATCAAGCTGGAAGAACAGATCCTGATCACCGACGACGGTTACGAAATGCTGTCATCGTATCCGTTTGAGGAATCCATGCTGTCCTGACTTATATGACGCAAAGCCACCGTCATAAATTGAGATAATTTGTTCGGGTTTTGCTCTAGCTACCGGCTTGAGAATCCCAATAGGTCTTGTTCAACTTCAGAATCTCTTTGTCGTGCTGTTTGAGGATACAATAGCCGATCCCAAAGTACTTACGATTTTCGTATGAATCTGCGCAGGCATTGAACTGAGATTGCATCAGCGAATAGTCCTCACCCTGAACGTTTTCTTTCCGGGCAATATCTTCGATCTTCTCCCACAGGCCCTCACGCGTGGTCTGTGGCCAACCGTGCCATGCGGGGATGGCACGCAAGATCACACCAAGCGCCCGGGCGGACTGGGCTTCTTCAGAGCCGTCGACGAGCCTGGCCCCCATCATGCGCGACGGACCGGTCGCCAGGGCAATTTCGGCTGCGGACAGCGGGTTCAGATCGCCCTCCACAGGGTTCGGGATCAACGAGGCCTTCGATCCGATCATCAAACGGGCCGATACTGCACCCAAATCTGATAACGCCTGCTCGGATATGGCGGCTTCGACGGATTTGTAATCACGTTCAGCTTTGTAGGTCAACATGCTGGGTGCCAGTATGGATTTGACCGTGCCACCCGGCATGTTGAGCACCAGTGTAAAGCTGGTTGGGTTTGCCGCATGATAAGGCGCGCCCATATCAGGTGGGCTGCGATGTTGTTGCAGGCAATAGGTGCTGAGACTAGCGGTGCACAGGCCATCCTCACAGGTGAGCGCCGCCCCATTGCCGGTAGACAGAACAGCCAACACTTGTGGGGCCGCACTTGCTGACGGCATGTTTACCACAATCAGAAATGCCACAACGATAGATGTAAGAATAAATCGGATCATGAGTGTCTCCCGCAGCTTGAAGCCGCCTAAATGGGTTACAACACGTCTATGCCCTTAATTGTGGCATCGAATCACTGTTTTCCGCAATAGTTGGCGCCAGGTTTGCCATCAAGCTAACGTGAACACCCCGCATGCATCCCGCAATCGGGTTATGGTCAAAGAATGTGTTTCGGCGTATAAAAAATGACAAGCCATCGCAAAATCAGGAATGAACATGCCCAATTTTGGTAGCCACAGCGACTTTGGTAAACTTCACGAGGTTATCGTCGGAATCCCTGACGATTTGACCCTGCCACCGTTCAGCAAGGATTTGAACCACTACAACGATGAGCTTCGCGATGCGTTGGAGGAGACCGGCAATCGCCCACTTTCCATTAAAGAGGCCTTCCCGGAACGCTGGGAACGCACAAAAGAGCAAATGGAAGGAATCGCCAAGACCTATGAAGACAATGGCATTACCGTCCACCGGGTCCGTCCGTACACCGAAGAAGAAACCAAATATCTGGATACGTTGCAGGAAGGGCATTCCCTGCTCTACCCCGCCGATCCGGTATTTGTTATCGGCAACCATTTTTTAGAAGTGAACATCCGGCGCGCATACCGACGGAAAGAAGTGTTCCCCATTCGGGATCTGGTCATGCCCATGATCGAGGCCGACCCGGACGCCCATCACGTGGCCATGCCGGCGGCTCAGCCCTGGACGCCATCGGGTGAAGGACCGGGACCGTTCCTGGAAGGCGGCGACATCATGATATCGGGCAATGAGCTGATCGTCGGTATGGGTAGCCTGTGTAGTAATCAAGCGGGTATCAACTGGCTGAAACGCTATATTGAGCCTTATGGCTATAATGTGCATCCGATGCCCATCAAAGGCGACATATTGCACGGCCTTGGCATCATGTGCTTGTTGCGTGAAGGGTTGTTGATGACCCATACACCAGCGTTGGCAGATGGATTGCCTGAACCGCTGAAAAACTGGGACGTGATTGAAATCACCGAACAGGAAATGAACGGCCATGCCACCGTTGGGGTTAGTCTGGATGATAGCCGCTATATGATTAACCCACAGCACAACCGGGTAATGGATGAGCTGTACAAACACGGAATTGAGCCCATCTCCACCACCTGTGAGGACATTGGATACTGGGGCGGTGCCATCCGTTGTATCACCCTGCCGCTTAAAAGGGACGCTGCATGATGTCCGATAATTTGAACGATAAACTTGCCGCTGACATTCTAGCCGCCGTTGATTCTGGGTTTGAGGCGCAAACCACCTTCACCCAAGATTTGATCCGCTATCCATCTCTGCGTGGGCAGGAACACACGGCGCAGGATTATCTTTATGGTGAATTGTCGATGCGTGGATACACCATGGACCGCTGGGCCATTGATGTATCGGAAATCGATCAGCATCCGGGGTTCTCGCCGGTCACTGTGGATTACAGCAACGCCATCAACGTGGTCGCAACACACCGACCTCGCGCAGAAAAAGGCAAATCCCTGATCCTCAACGGTCACGTGGACGTGGTGCCCACAGGTCCTGCGGATATGTGGACGCGCCCACCGTTTGATCCATGGATTGACGGTGACTGGTTGTATGGTCGGGGTGGTGCCGATATGAAAGCCGGACTGGTCGCCAATATTGCGGCGCTGGATGCATTGAAGAGCTTAGGTTACCAGCCCGCTGCGACAACGTATATCCAATCGGTTACCGAAGAGGAATGTACCGGCAATGGGGCACTCTCGTGTCTTGTTCGTGGATACAATGCAGACGCCGCCATTATCCCGGAACCGGAAGATGACAAACTGGTGCGCGCCAATACAGGCGTGATCTGGTTTCGTGTCCATCTGCGTGGACACCCTGTTCACACCCGCGTGGCGGGCAGTGGGTTCAGCGCCATTACCGGTGCTTACACTCTGATGGAATCTTTGCGTCAGTTGGGCGAACGCTGGAACGCCGAAAAGGATTCCCACCGCTATTTTGAAGACCTGGATCACCCCATCAATGTGGTGTTCGGTCAAATTCAGGGTGGCGACTGGCCGTCCATGGTGCCGGCATGGTGCTGGTTTGATGTGCGCATTGCCATCTATCCCGGCGTAGACCCTCGTGATGCGGCCATTGAGATCGAAAACTGCCTTCGTGAAGCCGCCCAAGCTGATTCCACCCTCGCCAACAATCCACCTGATGTGGAATACACCGGGTTCTTTGCCGAAGGCTACGTGCTGGAAGAAGGCAGCGACGCTGAAGCCGCCCTAGGTCGCGCGCACGCCAAGAGCTTTGGCTCAAGCCTGGAGACTTTCACCACGCCCGGCTATCTGGATGGGCGGGTGTTCGTGCTTTATGGCGACTGCCCGTGTCTGGTTTATGGCCCTGTATCAGAGAACATCCATGGAATCGACGAGCGCGTCTCACTGGCGTCCACCAAGCGTGTAACGGGCTCCATTGCCCTGTTTATTGCCGAATGGTGTGGTCTGGAGAAAATTTAATAGGAATATTAAGGTCTGCGCACTAGACTCATTGAATGAACGATTTGGATAAAAAAGCCCTGAAAGCCTACAAAAAGGCTCTTGATAAACGTCTGAAAGAGCTGGAAGCGGTTCAGGCGCAATCAGCGGAGTCACGAGAACCGGTTGCCCTGGACCAAACCGCCACCGGCCGCCTGTCCCGCATGGACGCCTTGCAGGTCCAGGCTATGGCACTGGAAACCGATCGGCGCCGGGATTTAGAGATCACCCGCGTGGAAACGGCTATGGACCGCATGAAAGAGGGCGAGTTCGGCTATTGTGTAACCTGTGGCGATGAAGTCGAGACCAAACGCCTGGACAATGACCCGTCCACACCGACCTGTATCGGTTGCGCTCGCGGCAGTATTAGCTGATTGATTCTGAGTGGCCGTCCACAGGCAAGGCCTGACCAGATACCTTCGATCCCGCGTCCGAACACAAGAAGATCATAGCCGATGCAATATCACCCGCGCTCACAAACGTCTTCATGGATGAAGACGATGTATACGCCGTTCTGATATCTGCTTCACTCATCCCTGTGTTTTTGTGCTCAGCCGCAATAACCCGGTCCATACGATCGCCCTCAACCGAGCCCGGACAAATAGCATTACAACGGATACCGTCCCCGCCCAATTCCATGGCCAGGGTTTTGGTGAAACCGATAATGGCCCACTTAGCGCAAGCATACGGTGCCCGACCGGGAAACCCGAACAGGCCGGCCGTGGATGACAGGTTAATGATGGAACCGCCTTTGGATTCCTTCAACATGGGGATCGCCTGACGGGCGCACAGGAAAGCGCCGCCCAGGTTTACATCCATACATTTCTGCCAGTCGGCATAATCAATGTCTTCCGTGAAAGCCGTTGGCCCCGCAATGCCGGCGTTGTTAATCAGAATATCCAACCCGCCCAATTCCTGCTTAACCGTATCAAAAAGGGATGCCACAGCAGACTCATCAGACACATCGGCAATAGAGGCCGTTGCCCCTGGATTGGTCTTAAGGAAACTGTCGATAGCGGCCTCATTCACATCACAGATATGAACCCGGCTACCTGATGCCAGAAACTGCGCCGCCGCAGCCGCCCCGATTCCCGATGCGCCAGCCGTGACCAGTACCCTCTTGTTTTCCAATCCATTACTCATGACATCTCCTGTATTCAAACGGTCTGTTTCTAGCAGAAGATTACACCCGCAAAACGCTTAAACAACCAAATTGTGTAGACATTATTTGATCGTAACGGCGTTGAGTGCTAGAGCTTCAATCACATATGCTTATACAGGTTTCCCATGTCCCAGACACTCGATGCACGCGGTTTCAATTGCCCAATCCCCGTCCTAAAGACGCGGAAGGCTATGGGTGATATGACCCCCGGTGAACAGATCACTGTGATAGCCACCGATCCCGCGTCTTACATCGACATCCCGCACTTTTGTAACACCACCGGGCATACGTTAGTTGAATCCAACGAACAAGATGGCGTCTATAGCTACATTATTCAAAAAGTCGGGTAAGCATGACTGTACCCACCGGGTCATCATCAACACGCGCCATTTCATGGATGATTGCCGCGACGTTAGTTTTTGTGTGTACCAACACGCTGGTGAAGCTGTTGGGTGATACCTACGACGTCATCCAGATTACGTGGGCTCGGTACACCTTCCATTTCGTCATTATCGCGCTGTTGTTGGGCCCGAAGACATTCGAGGTCATGAAAACCAGACATCCCCGTATGCAACTGACCCGGTCTGCTCTGCTGCTCTGTTCGTCCCTCCTCTACTTTACAGGCTTCACCCTGTTAACCCTGGCCGAATCCGCAGCCATGATCAACGTAACCCCGGTTCTGGTGACGGTACTGTCTGCATTGATTTTGCGGGAAACTGTGGGGATTCGTCGCTGGGTGGGTGTCATTGCCGGCTTTATTGGCGTCTTGATCGTCATTCGCCCCGGCTTTGGTGGCTTTAGCAGTGCTGCCTTTTTCCCTCTGGCCGCAGCATTGTCGTATGGCCTTTACCAGATCGCCACGCGCCACGTGAGCCACGCCGACAGCCCCATGACCAGCGTTGCCTATACGGCTCTTGTCGGCACAGTTCTTGGTTCTTGTGTGGTGCCGTTTTTCTGGACCATGCCCGACGCACTTGGTTGGGTCATGATGTTGACATTGGGTGGCACGGGCGCTCTTGGGCACTATTGCATGATCCGCGCCTATAGCGCGGCCCCGGTTTCTGTGGCCGCGCCCTTTGCTTATGCCATCATCATCTGGATGGCGGCTATGGGATACTTCGTGTTTGGCAATACACCGGGGATTTGGACAGTCGTCGGGGCCATCGTCATTGCCGCAAGCGGCCTTTATATCGCCCAACGTGAAAATATACATAAAGCTGAGCGTGGTTCCGGCTAGGTGGACTGCTCGCGCACTTTCAGGAATTTAACATCCGGCCAGTCTTCCTGCGCCCTGTCCAGTTGCCAGGCATTGCGTGCCATGAAAACTGTTTCGCCATCATGGTCCTTGCCCACTGACGCCTTATTGGCATCAATGAACTTCTTCAGCATCTGGGCATCATCTGCCCGAACCCAACGGGCAGTATATAATTCTGTCGCTTCGAAATGGACCGGAACGTTATATTCGGTCCGGATCCGGTCGGCCATGACCTCAAACTGCAAGCCGCCCACAACGCCAACAATCCAGTCCGCACCCATGTCAGGTTTGAATACGCTGGCGGCACCTTCTTCGGCTAGCTGTTGAAGCGCACGTCCCAGATGTTTTGCCTTCAAGGGATCATCAGGGCGGGCGCGTTGTAACAATTCGGGCGCAAAACTTGGCACGCCGGAGAACTGTAAATCCTCAGTTTCGGTGAGCGTGTCACCGATACGCAAGTTACCGTGGTTGGGTATGCCGATGATGTCGCCGGGCCATGCCTCTTCAGCCAGTTCACGGTCCTGGGCCAAAAACAGAACAGGGTTGTGAACATTCAACAATTTACCGGACCGCATATGCTTCAGCTTCATGCCCCGTTTGAACTGCCCGGAGCAAATGCGCACAAAGGCGATTCGGTCACGGTGTTTAGGGTCCATGTTAGCCTGAATCTTGAACACAAAGCCGGTAACTTTTTCTTCCATGGGATCAACCAGACGGTCCGCGCTGGGTTGTGGTTGAGGTTGCGGCGCCATAGCGGCAACACCGTCCAGCAATTCACGCACGCCGAAGCTGTTCAGGGCGCTGCCGAAAAATACAGGCGACAAGTGGCCTTCACGAAACGATTCCATATCAAATTCCGGGCACAGACCGCGCGCCATCTCGACCTCTTCACGCAAGGTATTTGCGTCTGTTTCACCCAATAGTTCATCAAGTTTTGGATCATCTAGGCCATCGCATGTATGCGTGGTCTCGGGTTTTTCGCCCTTGGTTCGATTGATCAGAACCAAATGGTCCTCTAACAGATCGTAACATCCCTTAAAGCCCCTGCCCGACCCAATAGGCCAGCTGGCTGGCGTTACGTCCAGTGCCAGCTTTTGCTCAATTTCATCTAATAGATCAAAAGGGTCACGGCTGTCACGGTCGAGCTTGTTCACAAATGTGATAATCGGCATATCGCGCAGACGACACACTTCGAACAGCTTCAGAGTCTGATTTTCGATACCCTTGGCACAATCAATAACCATGACCGCCGAATCAACGGCGGTCAGGGTACGGTATGTGTCTTCGCTGAAATCCTGGTGACCCGGTGTATCCAGCAGATTAAAAATATGCCCGTCATAACTATACGTCATGACCGATGACGCCACCGAAATGCCGCGCTCGCGCTCCACTTTCATCCAGTCAGAATGGGCACGGCGCTGGGCGCCACGAGCCTTCACGGCACCCGCCGTCTGGATCGCGCCACCCAACAGCAGCAACTTTTCCGTCAACGTAGTTTTACCGGCATCCGGGTGAGAAATAATGGCAAAAGTCCGACGACTTTCAACCTCTTTGCTAAGCGAAGACATGGCCTATCCGACGTTTAAATACTGGTGATTGAAGCTCGCGCGAATGTAGGCGCCTGCCCCAACAAAGCCAGCATTTTTTCAGTCAGCATTTTTCAGATAGACTAGCTATCAGTATTGATAACGACTGTTACCTGATCAACGTCCTCGGATACGGAATAGCTGTTGTCAGCAGACGTAATGCTGCCGTCACCATCGGTATCCAGATCGGCCAACGAGACGCCATCAAGGGTAACGGTTGCGGTCGGCGCATCGCCAGCAACGTTGCTAAAAGCAATTTCCACATTGCCATCAATATTCTCGCTAAAGATCATGTCTTCAGCGTGGAATTCCTGGCCATCAAACACGATGGTATCTTCCGCCATGATGTCAGTAATAATGTCGGCGCCACCTTCGGTAGTAAACGAAAAGGTATCGGCCCCGGCACCGCCGGACAAAATATCATCCCCGGCACCACCATCGATGAAGTCTACATCCGCGCCGCCGAAGATGGTATCAATACCGGCACCACCATTCAGTGTGTCTGAGCCATCGCCGCCATCCAGTGTGTCGTTACCAGCGCCGCCCGAAACCGTGTCGTCACCAGCACCGCCATAGATCACGTCATCACCGGTGTTACCATCCACAGTATCGTCGCCGGCACCCGTCAACAGCGTGTCATTACCAGCACCACCATCCAATGTATCATTACCGGTTGATCCAAACAGGTGGTCATCTCCGTCGGTGGCATCGGCCGTGGTGGCATCGGTTACATAGACATCACTGGTTCCCGCCATATCCACGTGGATATAAGAGTCCGTTGATGCCGTATCACCATTACTTTCTTCCGATGTGGAAACCACGATCAGATCGAAGTCCTCATCAAATCCGGTAGGTGTTTCAATCACCACCGTGCTGCCCAGATTTATGGGGATGGTGGCCACACCATTCACGATTGCGATCTGGACAAGTTTTCCATCGATCTCCACATACAGCTTGCTGCCATCGGGAATATTCTTGACCTCGACCGATGTGAGGTTTTCCGATTGATCGGTGAGAGATGTGGAAATGTCGAAGGTAAACGTGGTGCCTTCGGTATGTGTAATCTCATTCGACGATACAGTCAGATCAGGTGCACTGGCTACCGGAACAACACTGATCAACAAGTCTTCCGTATCGGTGAATGCAAAACTATCGGACCGAATTGCCGTGATGTTCAGGGTAAATGTGGATGTAATGTAATCCGGCGGCGTAATACTCAGGCCAGCCAGCTCCGACTCTGTGAGTATAAGTGATCCTGTATCGGAGGCTGAATAAATTTCGTTGCCGTTGATATCGATGATCACAGAGCCCGCAGGGATATTGCCGATGGTAATACTACCCAGTTCACCAACACCGTCACTGGCCAGGCCCGCAGAAATGCCAAGGTTAATAGCACTGCCACTATCGGCATCCACCGTATTTGATTCCAGTGTTAGAACTGGTGGCAGACCAACAGCTGCAATGGCACCATCATCAAACTGTAATTCTTCAATGTTGACCAGAATGTCCGTGTCCAGGGCTCGGGTAATCTTCCCGTCTTCGTCTCGGAGAACCTTGGTCATTAGCACATCATTCTCGCTGCTGATGGTAATGGCGTAATCACCAAATGTGCCGGCAAATACGGCCGTATCATAGCCGGACCCGCCATCAAGATAGTCGTTACCGTCGTAACGGAAATCCACATTCCCATCGCCTAGGTAGTCGCGGCCGGAAATGCTACTGTCATTGTTGTTGTAGTATGAACCACCGACCAGCGTATCATCACCGGCACCGCCCAAAATGACATCATCGCCCAAGTTACCAACCAGTTCGTTATCGGCTGTACCACCGATGATCACATCATCGCCCTCACCGGCCATGACGTTTTCAATAAAGATCAGTGTATCATCATCAATCCAGGTCAGTTCACCCGTCACCGTTGTGATGTCCGTTGCCGATTGGGGGTCAATAACCATGGTCTCGCCATTGGAAAGCGTCAGTGTATAACTGGTTGTGGCGTCCAGGTTGATCGCCAGATCATACCCATCTTTGGCACTGGGGTAGATCGTCCAGTCCGCCCCTTCGCCGCCAATATAGATATCATCACCATCACCGTTATCAACGGTACCGCCTTGAATAATGTCATTGCCGGCACCACCATCAACGATGTCATTTCCGTCACCGGAGTAGATGAAATCATCACCCGCGCCAGCATCAATCACGTCATTACCCGAACCTGTGAGCAAGTTATCCTGGCCGGCACCGGATGTAACCGTCAGGTTTCTGGTGCTGCCAGATACATCCAGATTACTGTCGCCATCGCCAAAATAATATTCAGTTGGCTCGACGTAAACTTCCTGCACAACGACCTCGTCATTGCGGTCGTCGGACGTGGATGGCGGCGGCGGCGGTGGCGGTGGAGGCAATGTTTCATCAACAGTCTCAACCAGATATTCAAACGAGTCTAATTCTGGTTCCGATTCCGGTTCCTCCTCAGCCTCAGCGATTTCGATTTCATCGGTTTCTTCGACTTCTTCGTCAGATTCTTCCTCTTCAGCCGTTTCGTCGGCGCCTTCTTCTTCGCCCTCGCTTTCGACCTCACCTTCTTCGCCGGTCAATTCTGCTTCGGCAGCTTCTTCTTCTGCCGCGGCTTCAATCTCCCGAATAGCCTCGTCAATCAGGGTTTCCAAATTGGCTTCTTCAATACCGTAAGTGTTGGCGTTGTTTATGCCCGGCAATGACTTCAGGGACGATCCGAAATTCTGCAAGAAATCGGCGCGTGAAACTTCGTAACTGTCGGCAGGTATGGAATCGTAACTACCCACGTTTGTTCCAGCAAAGGCGGTATTCAGAATAACCACACCGCCGTCGTTCTGGACCACGACTTCGCCGACAAAACCGTCGGCTTCTTCCATCAGGACCACACCCATATCCTGGTCGCCCTGTAGGTTGATACCCACCTGCGTGCCGCGAATACCAATTGTGGCCACAGGCGTATCAATAGTCATGGCGTCGGGGTCGGTCTTGGCAACTTGACCGGATACAAACGTGAACACGCCTTCCAGCACGGACAGCGATACAGAGCCATCCTGTGTGCCGGGATCATAAATCATTTCATCGAGGACCATGGAGCCGTCTTCGCCCATGGAAAATGTGGTGTCATCAGCCAGAACAATACCGACCGATCCGTCAGGGCCTGATTCAATAATATCACCCTGGAAAACCGGGTCGCCGATTTCAAGCTCAACACGTGTGCCATCAACACGGGTGGCGAATACCGAGCCTGCTGCGTCTTCGACTGTACCAATAGAATCACCGTCTGTGCCGCCGATAACTTCGTTGCTGTAACCCTCAAAGTTCATCATGGATGTATCGTTTGTAGGGTTATCAATCTGCGCCAGTTGAACAGCCATATCGCCGGACATCTGAACACCGTCAGAATCCATCAGACTCGCCGTCGCAGGGAAATTCTCAACACCAGAGATCGCACCGTCCGGCCACGTGACCAGCAGGTTGCCATCATTCATTTCGAACATGGCGTCAGCAAGGCTGCGCCCGTCAGGCATGTTGAAAGAACCATCGGCGTTTGCCTGAAGGTTCTCTATCGGGGCCGTGATATTGGAATCGGCCATGGTCTCAAGTCCTTGGTTCAGGCGGGTCTTGATATCAGCTCTGTGACAACCCGCTCGAACAACTACGTTGTTATTCTTCTTTTTATAGGAGCAACATATGAACACGGGCTTACTGTGTCAAATGCTGACCTGTGTAAGATCATAGGGGTAATCTTATAAAGATGCTGTGATTTAGCGCACAGGTTTAAAAATAATCGTTAAACCTGATCTGCACCGTAATACAGCGTTACCACGTGCTGGGCTTCCGCAAAAAACAACCAACGTTCCGCAAATATGCCAAAGCCAACAGAAATGACCGCCAGAATCGAAGCTAGAACAGCAATCGGCCCGCCCCCCATAGTGAGGACAGTCAGGCCGAAAGGTACTAAAAAGCCGAACAGCTTGGTAATGCGACGCAGTTTAGTTGCGTGCCTACGCCCCACCGAAAACCCCATTTCTTTGAGCAAATAGTTATCCGCACTGTGGGGGCGTTCGAACAGTTTCGCTTCTCCGATGGAATCCAACCCCGTCGCTGTCGCCGGTGTGCTGGCGAAACGAGTGGTGTCGATATAACGCCAGTATGCCAACTTGACCGAATAGCCCACCAGACAAGATAGAGCAGCAATCTTGATCAGTTCCCCATTGGGATACCCGCTAACCCACAGCACCGCATTCATCACGACCGCACCGGTCATGACTGCGAATATGAGATAACAGGGCACGGTCCAATGGTTGCTCCACTGTCGAATGGTGGCGAGTGAGCGATAAATCATGGCCGTGGCAAACACTGTTATCAGCGCCAGGATCGTCAGGGCAAGTCCCGCCCACCGGCCGTCCGTCGCCAACGCACCGGATGTAAACCAGATCCACCCCACACACAGGGCCGGGCCATAGGTCACCACGGCCAAAACGCCTTCACGCGACAACCACGATGATCGCCATTGAGAAAATGCCCGCCAAGCCCGTTCCGGGTGTCCCAGATGGAATGTAGACGATAACAACCCGGCGCTCACCAACGCCAATCCGGTTCCCAGTAGCATTATGCCCAAGATAGGGTCTGATGGCATGGTGCCACGCCAGATCAGCATCCCGGTCAGCGCAAGTAAGCCATAACCAGCACCCGAGGCCGTGGTGAAGAAAATAACGGAGAATGCCGGATTCATATGGTCACCACTCCTTAGGGTCTAGCGCGACAGAACACGGTCTATCCAATGCAGGACCGGGTTCTCATCTTTATTGATTACAGGGGCCAACGCTTGCACATCGCTGTCGGGTGCAGCCCGATCACGGCGGGGACGTGGCGGTAAATACTTGTTGGTGGGCTCGTATCCCAGCTCGTTCATCAAATTCACGCCGCCACGTTCAGCGACCAACTGGGAGACCGCCGAATCAGGATCCGCCAAATTACCGAAATGCCGGGCGCTGGTTGGGCATGTCATCACGCAAGCAGGCTGGCGTTCATTTTCGGGCAGGTTGGTATTGTAAATTCGGTCAATGCACAGCGTGCACTTCTTCATGACACCCTGATCCACATCGAACTCACGTGCACCATACGGACAGGCCCAACTGCACAGCTTACAGCCAATGCACTTGTCTTCATTGACCAGAACAATGCCGTCCTCTTCACGCTTATAGGAGGCACCCGTGGGGCAAACGGTAACACAGGCCGCCTGTTCACAGTGCAGGCAGGACCGTGGAAAATGAACGGTTTGACTGGGCTTGGTTTTATCATCCGGGGTCACTTCGAAGGAATGAATGCGGTTGAACCAAACGCCGTCCGGCTCCGCCCCATACGGGTCCAGATCGGTCAGCGGCGCCATATGGCCACCGGAATTCCATTCCTTACAGATAACGGCACAGGCGTGACAGCCCACACAGATATCCAGGTCGATCACCAATCCCAGTTTCACGTCAGTTGTCTCGGGCAAGGAAGTCATGTCACGTCTTGCCCCCTTTGAAATCCTGCCCATACCGAGATATATCAGTCCGTTCCGACAGGCGCGGTGTGCTCAGGTTTTCAAATTGCGGCTCAGACGCGACTTCATCCTGTGGGCCAGCTTTTTCGATACGAACGCGAAGATCATACCATGCCGCCTGTCCCGTCACCGGGTCTGCATTAGCGTAGCGGTAGCCGTTTTCACGGGCTGGCAGTAACTCGCTGATCAAATGGTTTAGCAGAAATCCTTTTTTGGATTCCGGTCCCTGTTCTTTCAGGTTCCATGCACCAGATCGCTTACCGATAGCGTTCCATGTCCACACGGTATCGTCATTGACGCCGTCCATCAGCCCGGCCTGAACTTTAATACGACCATGATGGCTGATTGCCCAAATCCAGTCGCCATCGGCGATGCCCTGTTTCTCGGCCAGTCGCGTGCTCATGTACAAACGGTTCTTGTTGGTGATCTGACGTAGCCACGAATTCATGCCGCCCCAAGAATGGTACATATGCATGGGCCGTTGGGTCAGGGCATGGAGGGGAAATTCCTCACCGTCCACCTGCGCTTCTTCCATGGGCTGGTACCAAATGGGAAGTGGATCAAAATAGGTATCCACGCGCATCCGGTGTTCTTCCGGTGGCTGGACATCACCGTGTCCACGCGCGGCATTTCGGAAACTTTGCAGGGGCTCTGAATAAATTTGCATGATGATGGGTTCTGCATTGGGAACAAATCCCATGCTGGCCGCCCATTCCAAATAACCTTTGTTGGCCATCTTGTAGAAGCGTTGTTCGCGCGGAATGGGATAGCTCCAGAAACACTGGTTT
>Ga0233434_1002561_pt1 | contig 15752 bp, 9 predicted proteins | sample SI_122_August201_4_FD_182738 | JGI IMG/M metagenome (GOLD analysis project Ga0233434, IMG submission 182738) | Seawater microbial communities from Saanich Inlet, British Columbia, Canada - SI_122_August2016_120_MG | ecosystem: Environmental > Aquatic > Marine > Inlet | place: Canada: British... | reverse complement strand
TATTATTGTCAAGAATAAAAAAATAATAAATTTTTATGCAAATAACCCTAATATAAACTTTGAAGCTGTCAACTTAATCTTTATTGACCTTTTTGACAAACTCATTAACGACATGAATTCGACCATGAATACCACCATTAATTCTCAAATCCTTTCTAATGTCGAAAACTTGAAAACCGAAATGTCTTCTTTATCTTCCTCTGTATCTAAATTAAATGATGATCTATCTAACTCTGTTTACATTCGCTTTCAAGAATCAAAAAAAGAATATATTGAAGACCTGAAAAATATTATGTCAACATCATTTACACAGAATAGTGACAAAATAAATCTATTAATCCAACAGAATACCTCCCAATTAGTCGACAAAACAACACTATTATTGAACGATGTTGTACCTCAGTCGAATGAAAAATACTATGAAAAAATGATACAATCAATAAACACATTCCATTCATCCATCTCAGAAGATACACAAAAATTATTGAAATCAACAGACCAAAATGATTCTTTGAACAACTTTTTATCAGCATTCGAAACAAAATCTAATAATCTTCTTCAACCCGTTTTTTCTTTTATCAACGCAAGCGAAGAAAGGATCAGCAAAAACTTGAATACACTCAAGGAAGAATCGTTAAACGGAAAAATACTAAACGAATTATCAGAATTCTTGGGCAAATATAAAAATTCAAGCTACAAAGGACAATTTGGTGAAAATAAACTGGAAACTACACTTAATAAATTGTTTCCATCAGCCGAGGTCGTAAATTCTACTGGTATGAAAGCTTGTTGCGACTTTCGAATCAATCGTAATGAATTACCTACAATACTAGTCGAAACCAAAAATTATGACAGAAATGTATCACTTGACGAAGTGAAGAAATTTATTCGCGATATTGAGTTGCAAAAATGTCATGGTATATTCCTGTCCCAGCATAGCGGAATTACCTCCAAACAAAACTTTCAAATTGATATCAAAGGTACTAACATTATGATATATGTTCATAACGTTGACTATTGCCCTCTTAAAATCAAAATTGCGACAGATATTATTGACTCATTAGCTGGCAAATTGACCGAAATGGAAGAAAATGAGGATGGAATTTCTATTTCGAAAGAAGTAATCGATGAAATCAACAAAGAATACTCCAAGTTTATAGAAAGAAAACACAATATTATCGAAATAGTAAAGGAATTTACTAAAAAAATGACGAACGAGGTTGAAGATATTAAATTTCCTGCGCTTTCAAAATTTTTAGTATCTAAATGTGGTAATATACTGAATGACGAAAACGAAGTTATTACCTGTAACATATGTAACAAGTTCCAGGCGTCTAATAATAAGGCATTATCGGCTCATCAACGTGCATGTAAGAAGAAAAATACATCAAATATACCTGCAAATGCAAATACAACCGCACCCACAAATATCAGTATCAAAACAGAAAAATCTGTTCAAAAATAGAAAAAACAGAAATATATAAAAAATCAATTTTATATATTTTCAATTCAAACGAGTTAAATATAAAAATGTAAAGTTATTTTGTTATCAATTTGAAGATAAAATGAATTATATTTAGGAAACGCCTTAAAAGGCTAGGGCGTAGCCCGTTTCCTAAATATACGTATTGCATACGTATTATTTAGTACCACTCCGTCTTTTCGTAAACTTTAAATCTAAAATAGAAGTAGAATGATAAAAACAATATTGTCAACCCAACATACATTACCTCACTAATGCTTACATATGGAATAATTACCAGAAATATAACTGCTGATAAAAAGGCAACCCAGTTTCCTAGCAACGAATTTATCGAATAATCTTTTATCGACCTTTTGTTTTCTCTAAATACAATAACAAATAATACATAGTAGATTAAAGGAAACCCATAGAGAAAACCAACTACCTTGTAATAGTTCTCGTTGTCACAAAATATCTCTGTTAAATACGCAAAACCACTAAAGAAAATAAACCCTATTAGAGTATCCACATATACTGAATTCTTAATCATTATTAATATATTATATGAATAATACTATTCATACATATTTTATTCTATCGCACTAAATATTATAATATTTGTTTTATATTTTATCGTATATCTCATAGTAAAAATATCCGCACGTTAATATCACAAGTACCAGCCAATTAAACGCCAACCATCTGCTACTATACTTATGCGTCAATATCGTTATTATACATGCTAAAATTGTTAAGGCTATACCTATTAAAAAATGCTTCAGAAAATTAATCGCAGATATCTCACTTTTATGTAAACATAACCAAACTAAATAGGATAAACCTATTGGAACAAATATTGAATATGATATTATTTTCACATAATTAGGATTATCTCTGTACCTGGAAATAAAGTACGACCCTGCACCTATCATCATCGCACCTTGTATCCCTTCGCTTATAATCTTTCCTATAATCATTACTATAAACAAACAATTTATAAAAAACTCTTTTACTTTTTATTTTTACTTTTGATATCAACAACAGAACAGTGAGGGATGATGCTATAAGTATACTACTTTTGCGTTTACTTTTCATTCAGAATTCAATCAAAAATGTAGATGTTTTTTAGTAAATTACTTGTGTTTTTTGAATAATATAACAAAAACTTACATTCTGCAAAAAAATACGACAAATATTCAATCAATAATGGCGTCCAAATACATTCTCGCCAGTATAAGTTATGTACAAAAAATTATCCTTATTCCTGTGTTTACTATATACACTAGATATCGCTTCTGATGACGGCGGGATTACACCATCCACCAATAAAAAAATCCCCTTTTCGGCAGGCAAACTTAACCTTCTGCGAATTATGTAAATAAACTGACCACATGTCAAGTCACAAGGAACCAAATACTTATTCTTATCTATATCAGGTATACCCTTGCATTTCGGGTTTTTTTCACAAATAACAGGTATCCTATCTGGGTATTTTGTCAATACGCGCGAAGATTCTTGTGTTCGCTCCTCTACTGTGAATTTTTTTTTGAATACCAACGTAGATACATTCGTTTTATTCTTATTCATTAATGTTGTTGCAAGCATCTTTCTGTTGTTATACACAATAATAATATATTTTTTATATTGTTATTGTTTTAATATTTAAGAAATAGACACGTCTAACAAACTATTTGTGTTTTTGTCTATAAATACACCCTTGGCTATATTCTTTATAATTTTATCTTCCTTTTCCTTATCGTTGTCACCTTTACCACCCATAGATTCTATTAATATCTTTTCATAATTATCGGACGTTTTTGAAGAACTATTGTTGTAATCAGGATTTTTTGTCTTGTAATCGCCCAATAATAGTGTGTTTTTATGTGCAACATGCTTTATAATATTTCTCATCTTAGGTTTCGTCTCTCCGTCTCTATTCCATTTATCTTCGTCTTTGATATACAAAATATCTCTCTTGATATCAGTGCAGTGTATAGGTCTACACGTTATATCCATGTCATTCAAGTTATTCACAATAATATTAGTAATACCTTCCACATAACCTAACTCACCAACATTCTTCAAATCATCTATCTTCAAATTCAAATTATGAATAAAATCCATTATATTCATAGCATTCTTGCATTTGTCATTCAAAAAGAATTGTAAATTAAAAGTTTTATTATAAACATTATTATTTGTTGTATTAGTTGTATTATTATTTGTTACTGCAGTTGTCTTCATCATGTCTACCATTTTGCTTTGCAATTCTGTGTTTTGTTTCAATAATTTTATTATGGTTTCTTCCGTATTTATGTTTTCTGTTACACCTGTTTTTACATCATTATTGACTTGTTGTGACTGTAATGCGTATACTTTGCATAAATTTTGATGTCGACATAGACCAGAATTATACTTGTATTGGCGACCGCAAGTACAGACAAAATTATTAGACGGTATATCGTTTGGAACTTTCTGGTACTTTCCGTACCTTATGACGGTAGCCATTACCATTTTATGTTTATCAGTTGTAAGGTGTCTGTCGTAATGACTTTTTCGTGACGTAATGTAGTCACAATTTTTACACTCGAACTTTTCGGTACTTTTTGGAACCTTAATATTACCATTTATTATCATTTTGTGTTTATCGGTTGAGAGATGTCTGGTATATTGACTCTTTCGTGACGTAATATAGTCACACTCTTTGCACTCGAACTTTTCGGTACTTTTTTGCCCCTTAATATTACCATTTACTATCATTTATTTTATAGCTAGAAAATACCTAAATCGTTTTTTCGAATAAAAATAAATTTTATGCTCACAAAAAAAATAGACGAAAAATGAAAATTAGAGCATAATGCTCTGATGTGACTTTTTGATTTTTTTTCGGGTCTTTTTTCGCCTATATCGATTTTTGGACATTTATTTTGTCCAATTTTGAAAAATGCAAAATACTTTCGGAAGAAAAAAACACTCAAACGCGTTAAAATCCAGATTTTTCGGGAACTTTAGGCGATTTGATTTTCCACATATTTTTTCGCAAACTATTATACGACGTGTCTGAAGTCTAACCATATATGCTGCGAAAATATAACGTCGTAAAACTGGCTATATTTTCGTTGATTATTTTTTTGAAAAAAATATTGTATTTTAAAGGATTAAAAATCATTTCTTTTTACAAAGATATCAACACATATCTACATCACAATTATTTGTTGCATTATATAAGCTATTCATAAGTCCTGTTTTGAAGTAGTTAATATCCAAAAAATCCTTGTTCATGTTTACCAAATACTCATACGCCTGGATGATTTTCTGAGTATTATTCAGAATTTTAGGGACATCTGACAATTTGGTAAAATACAACGGATAGTCATCACCAAGGTATTCACTTACACCGCCTACTTTATTTATTATGATTGGAGTATTTCTTATTATACACTCAACAACAGTATTATTACATGCAGCATCATATAAATCGACAAATACTATATTGTTAGCTAATAATGAATCATATTTATCGAAGTTGTTAAAGTACAACATACTTACATCTTTCATTAGTTCTTCATAATCAGTAATATTATTTTCTTTGAAATCATCCGTTAATCTCTCATAACTCAGTTCATCTGAACTACATCCAGTAAGCCATACTTTTTTATAGTTAGGCACATTCAATCTATAAATACTGCTTATTCTTCGCATTTGAAACCCTATTTGCAACAAGTATTTATTATTATTACCTACAGTATTGAGATACTTTTTAATGTTAAACTGGTGTATTGGTTTTACATTCATAGTTGGATGTTTCAAGGTGTAAACATTTGTTTTTATGTCTTGTTTTTTGAAAAAATCTAATATGTAGTCTGTTATATATTGAGAAAGGGTAAACAAACATACACATTTTTTTAAACTTTCGATAAAGCGGTGATGAGTTAGTATATTGTCTATACCAAAATGTGTTGAATAACTTGGTGTTATAGGTGTACCATGTATAAACCCAGTCCACGATGTCCCAATAAGTGGTGGAAACTTAGTCATCCATAAAAAATAAGAATCCAATACATCATATAATCTGATTCCCTTTTTGTTTACGCAATTTTTAGTTAATTCTTCGGTTATCCAGTCCCAACCGCCTCTATGGTCGCTTTTAATTGTATACGCAAAATGCAATTTTGGTACAATTTTTCGGTAAAATTGTTTAGCACTATGCGGGCATACATATTTTTTTTCGATATCTATATTTTTATCTATAAAAAAGTTACTTTCACTACCAGAATTACAAAATAATTGTAGTATGTCATTATCGCCTACGTTGCCTATTTTTAATCTATTCATGTTGTTTATAAAAAAATAGGCATAATGAACATCTTGTAAATTTGTGTCCGCGCTTTTGTTTTCATTTTCATTAGTTACTTTATCTATTATATTTATCATTATGCTTCTTGTACACAAATTTGTAATAATTCGATTTGGATTAATATCATCAGTAATACATGTGTTATCATAAATATAATCCCACTCCATAAATTCCTGTATATTATTTATAACAGGAAAGGTATTCTCATGATAAATAAATATTTTGTCCCCCTTTAGTAAATCCCAGAATTCACGAGATGTTAATAATATGTTACGTATTTTAAATACCTTTATATGAAGACCAATATTCTTAATAACCTCACACATCTTTTTTTGGTTATCACTGTTGTTACATATAATAGTATGAGTCCATTTATCACCTAAACGTGCAATACAATTACGTATAGTTAGTTCTACGTGGTTTATGTTAGCATTATTATCATTCATAATAAAAACAGCTTCTAATGATTGGTCTCTTTCTATTTTAGGTAACCTAATCATTCGTAATATTTCAAGCTCTCTTGTAAGTACCTTTTCCCATTCAATAATACTGGGGTTTATATATGGTGGTAAGGTAGCTAGTAATCTTGTGGGTATCGGTATCTTCTTACTTTGGGTTGACCCAGGTGCTGGTGGTTTATTATGAGTAAGTGTATCTTTTAATAGTGGTTTTGGTATTGGTTTTGGTATTGGTTTTGGTATTGGTGGCATAGTTTTATTATTAATGAAATTAATAATATATGTTAACTGGTTCTGATTTATATTAATAATTTGTATTTCTATATTACTAATATTTGATATATAGTTAGTATTATTTTTATGTAAAATCATCATAATTTTATTATCTTGCAAAAATTTATTGATATTATTAGATATTAATGATTCACGAACATAGATTATATTATCTATTAAATTGAATTTCTTTATTTTTTGTTGTCTTGATTTATCTATTATTCTTGTAGTGTGAAACTTTACAGGTTTGTTGTTAAATAACTTTGATGTTAGTATCTGTAAAATTATATCGTTTGTAAAATTTAATGCTAATATATTCAACATTATCAACTCGAATATATATAATAAATATTTTTTTTTGTATTATTTTTACAAACTAATCCATAAATTAATTCACTAATAATTCATTATAGATTTATGTAGTTCGTTTGTGTAGTAACAGTATTCACGATAGATGGTTTTAAATAAAACCCTTTCAACTTATTTTCATTAATCAAATTTTTATAATGAATATCAACCTCTCCTGTTATTGTATTATTTAATGTTGCAATTAATCTAGCTTTTTTGTTATTAATTAATAATGCATGTGCACCAAACAGTTGTCTTCGTTTATTTACTTCGTATATATTACTTGTTTTTACACGTTTACCTTCATTTTCAACTAATTTTGGCTTATTATTCAAATATCCTAAATAAATAATGTCAAAATCAATTTTATTTTCATCTATATCAATTAAGGTTTCATTCAAATCATTTATAAAATTACTATTTAAGGATACGTCATCCTCAAATATAATACTATATCCACGTTTGTGTGAATTTAATTGTATTTTTTGCATTATCGAATAATGGCTCAAATATGCTCCTATCTGCCCACTTTTGTAAAACTCGAAATTATTATCCATTTTTAGTTTTTTATCTTGTTTAAATAGTGTATTTTTTACTGACTCGTAATCTAATGCACAACTTCTCGTGTCTATACCAATAGATGGATAAATTTCAAACGTCAGATTAGTATTATTTTTGTTCAAAGTAGATTTAATCTTATCTACGTATATTGTCCTATCTTTAAAAGCATGACAGTGTACAAAGTATACATCTATAGTGTGTTCTTTACCAACTCTTTTAGGTTTATTTTCTGCAGGTTTGATTTCGTCAACTTTTGGTTCTACACTTTTCTGTTGAGTTACCTTTCTAGAAACCTTTTTAGGAGGTGGTATTTTTGTAGATGGTGGTTGTTCAGGACTACCAATACCTGCAAAATATTTGTTAATATAATCTTGCCAATTTATGTTGCATATCCATAAACAGTGGGCTCCAAAACAACCATCCGTAAATACTTGCTCACTACTAAAATTACGTGCCACATCGTACGGGCATACCTTACCTACACCTAAGTTTTGCATAGTTTGTGCAAAGTACACATCCTCTGGATATAATATAAGCTTAGACCATCTTTTATAATTGGATACTATTGTTGAGTGTGTTTTAAAATCCGAAGGATTACATCTTCGCAGGATTTCTTTCATTATTGAACGAGTTCTAAGGGTTAAGCCACCATTACCAATATTAATGGGTTTCACACAGTCACCATGGAATGGTGCACCTACGTAATCATAATCCATAAAGTTTTGTATATTACTATTGAAAATTAGTGTATCTTCTTGGTAAAGCAAAATTTTTTCGCCTACTAGCAAATCCCAAAAATCGGTGGTCATTAGCATATTGTTATACTCATTTTGAGTAATGTTTCCTTTTTTTTGTCGTATTATTTTTATATTAGAATGTATATTTTTGCATATAGTTTGTATACTGTTATAATTATCATTACCACAGATAACTGTATATGACCATGAATCGCCAAGGTTATAAATTGCATTCCTTATTAATACTTCCAGATGCGGAAGAACACGAAACTCTACCAAAACAGCTTCATTATTCAAGCCTTTCTTTATTTTTGGTATTTTTTTATTTTTAAGACGATATAGATTATCATTACACATATCCCTGAATGTATCTTTTGGTGTTACACGCACATTTGTTTTCTTTGGCGTTACAGTATTATTATTTGTTACATTATTTGTAGCGTTTCTTACATTTCTTGAACTTGGTGTTTGTTTTTCTAGTTGTGTTGTTGTGTGTGGTTCTACTTGTGACGAAGTATTATCATCATCATTATCACTATCATCTAACGATTCATTATCATTATCATCTAGATTTTCTTCGTTTACTCTTCGGTTCGGGGTGTTTTTTTCAAGGAATTCATTTAGGATTTTCTTGTAAGAAATATCTTTTGTAGATATTATTTGTTCAGGTTTATTTTTGAAACTTAATGCGTAAACATTATGACATACTACACAATCAAAAATATTATTATTATAGTCAGTAATTTTGTGTACATTATTATGACCCACTATTTGAACATCCTTATTATCGGTGTAAACCATTACTTCTAGTGATGCATTACGAGAATAATCGCAAATAGAATAAATTAGCTTAGTTGTAATAATTGTATTTATATTAAAAACACCTATATTAATCATAATAATTACAAATATAATAATTACAAATATAATAAATTTCGATTTAAAACCAATATTCTTTTTATTATTTTTCGTTAATTTTTAAATAACATTATATGTGTTATAAATATAATTTAACGATGAATATTAATGATTTTCGTAATTACATGAAACAAAATATTGAGCATATCAATCAACGCTTAAATGATTTAGAATCGTATAAAAGAGACTATAGTAATAAAATAGATGAAGTGAATAATAAGATTTCGAATAATGGACAGTTGGTTGTAAATAATATTGGGGAAGTTAGAGAAAAAGTCGCGCATATTGAAAATGAGAACAACAAATCTAAATTATATAATTTAGAAACTTTACAAGAGTTAAGAAGTAAAATAACTAATTTTGAGTCATTCAAGAATGATAACGCAAGTAAATTACAGGACTTGACACAGAAACTAGCAAGTGTAGAGTCATTCAAGAATGATAACGCAAATAAATTACAGGATTTGACACAGAAACTAGCAAGGGTAGAGTCATCCAAGAATGATAATGTGACTAAATTACATGATTTGACACATAAACTAGCAATTGTAGAGTCATTCAAGAATGATAATGCAACTAAATTACAGGATTTGACACAGAAACTAGCAAGTGTAGAGTCATTCAAGAATGATAATGCAACTAAATTACAGGATTTGACACAGAAACTAGCAAGGGTAGAGTCATCCAAGAATGATAATGTGACTAAATTACATGATTTGACACATAAACTAGCAATTGTAGAGTCATTCAAGAATGATAATGCAACTAAATTACAGGATTTGACACAGAAACTAGCAAGTGTAGAGTCATTCAAGAATGATAATGCAACTAAATTACAGGATTTGACACAGAAACTAGCAAGTGTAGAGTCATCAGCTAATGACAAAACTTATGATAAGCAAATACAGGATTTGACACAGAAACTAGCAAGTGTAGAGTCATCAGCTAATGACAAAACTTATGATAAGCAAATACAGGATTTGACACAGGAACTAGCAAGTGTAGAGTCATTCAAGAATGATAACGCAACTAAATTACAAGATTTGACGCAGAAATTAGCAACTGAAAACTCAAGGCAATTTCAAGATTTTACACAAACATTAGCTAATATTGTTAAAAACGACAATTCAAAACAATTTCAAGAGTTTACAAAAAAACTTTCAAGTATAGAATCCTCAGCTAATGACAAAACTTATAATAAGCAAATACAGGTTTTGACACAGAAACTAGCAAGTGTAGAGTCATCAGCTAATTCAAAAACTTATGATAAGCAGCTACTTGAGTTATCCTCTAAAATACAGTCATTTGAAACACTTCAAAATAGTTATAGTAGCCAGATGAAAGAATTAGTTCAAAAATTAAGTGTTAATAAAAATAATGATACACATAAGAATATTAATCCATCGAAAATCCAGCCAGTACCAACACCACAACCACGTCAGCAGCCAGTACCAACACCTGCACCACGTCAGCAACCAGTACCAACACCACAACCACGTCAGCAGCCAGTACCAACACCACAACCACGTCAGCAGCCAGTACCAAAACCACAACCACGTCAGCAACCAGCACCAACACCAGCACCACAACCTACAAACAAACCACCAGTTTTAACAAAAGATGTGTTGGCATACAAACTTCAACAAAATGCTAAGAGAGAACAAATAAATAGACAAAACAACCAAAATGAAGTAAAATCTTCTTCTGTGAATACAAATAGTAAACCACACTCACAACAACCAGAAACTGTTATTAATGCTCCTAAACCTTTACCTAAATCTTCAAATGTCCCTCCTAGTTATACACGTAGCACACCATCCCAGGTTGAATCATCACAGGATGATCCAGACAGAATTAAACCACCTATAGCTCCACCACCTGCTATGTCAAAAGATGTGTTGGCATACAAGCTTCAACAAAATGCTAAGAAACAACAACAAATGGCGTATACTGACAAACCTATTACCAATAAAGATTTAATTAAATCTATAGATAATTCTAACTCTAACTCTGGTGATACCAATAGTAGTAGTAATGAAATAAATAATACCACATCTATAACAGAAATTAAAAATGATAAAAGTCATGGAAATACATGGCAGGAACCTAGTAATAAAAACAAAAACCGAAAAAAAAATAAAAATAAGAAATAATAAATAAATAATTGTTATTGCTATTGTATGATTGGTTATTTATAACCCTATGATATATGATGTGCAATCTATCGATTGTGTAATATATTTTTATTATCAATATTTTTTGATAATAAAAGTAATATTTATTAATAATGTTTTAAGTGTTTATTAAACTGGTTAAGTAGCCTTAGTTTGCGAGAAGCCAGATTGATTACAAGCAGTAATCATCAAGAACTCTTTGGCAACGGCAGCGACTGCTTCTGACTTTGCAATAGTATAGGTTCTTTCATAAGCACCAGAAAATCTGTAGTATCCATCAGGTACCGTGCCTGATTGAGTTTGCATCGCTGCACCTTCAACAATTTTAAGACTTCCATCAGTAGCTTCGACCAATAAAGAAATACCAGGTGGTACGAGTGTACCAAAATAATAAACCTTAAAGGTCAGTAAATCTGTTCTGGTAAAATCATCTTTTCCAACCGTACCGTTAATATCAGTAATGACTGGTTTAGAGTGAGCAGTAATTTCTTTAATTATTGGGATACCATCTAAATCAGCACTTGCGTTGTCAAATCCCTTTGAGGTAATTAATCTAACTGTAACTGTTAATGAGTCGCCTTCTGGTACTTCCTCTATCTCATTCTCAGGTAAATTAAATGTGATTTGTGCAAGGTCTTTGTAATCACTGTACAACCAGTCGCCTTCGTTACTTGTGTAAATATTTTTAGCGAACATCGCACTATCTATTATTACCTCATAACGTGCAAGGTTGTAAACATCCTGGGTTTCACCCTCAATTTGACTAGGTGGTTTGAAAGATAAGACTACTGAGGTGTATCCATCTGAATAACTCTCGGGTGTACCATCGGTATTAATCAAAGCTACACCTTCCAAGTCGGATGGTGCGGATGAAGGAACAACGACAGTAGCAGATGCTGAGTTACTTGGTGCACTTAGTGAAGTGCCATCAACAGCTTTTGCCCAATAAGTAATGACAGAGTTAAGTGGAAGGTTGTTTCCATTTGGATACAAGTTAGCATTTTCATCTTGAAATGAATAGTCATCAACTGTACCTTTGGATGCATCAAACGGTACTGTGCCAATATTGACTGGTGGATCCATTGGTTGCGGCTCTCCATCAACATGAATTTGTTTGTAAATGTAGAATTTAACAGGAGTAATAACTTCATAAGTAGGAGGGTTTTTGAATAAAACATCAGTTGTTCCGTTGGGAGCTGCGTCATATACGTAGTTAATTCTTAGATCTACTGGAGGTAGTTGTTGGTCTGAATCGGTAGCTTGGACAGTATTACTCAAATCACTAGATGCTTCTGTTGAAGCGTCAATAACACGTACAGCTTGTACAGCTACGAACAAACTATCATCAACAATACCATACTGGTCAAGACCAGTTACAGTAGCTGTATATTGTAGACTGGAACCAACTTGACTTGCTGCAATACGTTCAACTGCATATCCAGTTTGTCCTACTTCTTGGAATTGAAGTACAAAGTACATAGTAACGTCTTTATCGCAGGTAACATCTGCTGCTAAGGTAACGGTAAGTAGACCATCGTCGTATCCAGTTGATCCATCACGTTCCAAAACTGCACCAGTAACAGTAGGAGCGATGGGTGTAAGATATATTGTTTCAGGGTCAGTATATGGAGAAGTTCCACTTGCGTTTCTGGCACTAACGATCACGTAGAAATCATCAGCACATAGGGTCTCATCTTCCTCAATAAAAAGAAGATATTTGAAGCTTGGAGAGGTTCCTCCGATTTTCACAGCTGAGTCACTACCAACAAGAAGTGTTTTAGTAATAAAACTGTTATCATATGCATTACCAGTAGCGTTACCACCTGGTGTCAACATGTATGTGAAACTAACAATATCATCAGTAGTTGAGGTGATTATAAGCTGGGTACCTTTATTTAAGGTGTCATAGGATGCACCTAAATTGCTAACTGTAATAGTTGCTGCCATTTTATAAATATTAATGAGAAAAAAATATATAGGAAATATATTAATTAATAATGGATATTTTATCGGAATTAGAAAGATATTCCGTTAAAGTAATCGAAATTACAAACTCTACGCAATCAAATATTGGAATTCCAGCTTATGTGATTAATTTAGACGAAGATAACTATAGGCGTGGATATATGAAATATATGCTAAAATTACTAAATATAAATTATAAATTAATAATTGTACAGAGAGTGAATGACGCAATTTGTAAGAAAAACCCTAGGATGAGGAAAGGGGTGATTGGATGTTCTTTATCGCACTTATGGTGTATAAGGGACGCCATTAAATGTAAACACCAAAACTTTTTAATATTGGAAGATGACATCGTTTTTCATAAGAACTTTTTGGGTCTGTTCAGGCAAACCAATTATACTAAATATGATTTATTGCAACTAGGTTGTTGTGATTTTTGTTTACATACTAATATCAAAAATAAATATACGCCAAATGTATACCGTCCAACTAAGAACGCTTTAGGTGCATATGGAAATATTTATAATCTAAATTTCGCTAAAGTATTTTTTAACGAGAAAGTAAATAATTTTAGTGAATTTGATATCTCGATGCAAACATTCTATGATAGATTCAAGATTGGTGTATGTTATCCTTATTTAGTAAGTAGCGAATTATCTACTACAAATTTAGACCATAAATTTTCTATTTTTGACAAACAATCACTTCGATTCACTAAGTGTTGTTTTTTGGAATATAAACCCGATGATTATTACTTCGTATGGATAGTATTTCTTAAATATTGTTATGAAGAGTATAAAAATATGACATTCAAAAAAGCCCTAAACTACAACAATCTTATACAACAATTTGCAGAACGTCACAAAGGTATACAAGATAAAATTAGTCCAGTATTGCAAAATAATGGTTTGAAAATAAAGGACATATATGAAATACTAGACAATTATAAAGAAGAGAGAATATAAAGAGAATATAAATCAACATTAATAAAAATATTTTGATTTATATAATGTGTGGTATTATCGCTTGTATCGCGGCGAATTGTAGTCAAATAATGTACGACGGAATTATACAGTTGAAAAACCGTGGTTATGATTCCGTAGGTGTTTGCACAATTCATGACGCGAACAGATGTCATATTAATAAATTTGCGTCAACAAAAGAAGTAGATGCATATTTGAAATTGGAAGAAATATTGTGCGAACATGAAGGATCCCCTATAGGTATTGCTCATACAAGATGGGCGACACACGGTGCCAAAACCGATATCAATTCACATCCTCACCAAAGCTCTTGTGGTAAGTTTGTTTTAGTGCATAATGGCATTATCGAGAATTACAAAGAACTAAAAGAGTTTTTATTAGAAAAGGGATATACATTTGTCTCCCAAACTGATACAGAAGTGATAGTTCAGTTACTTTCGGATCTATATTCCACTAATAAAAATATAAATGACTGTATTAGGTTGCTTACCTCTAAACTCGAGGGTACGTGGGGTCTTGCTATCTTATGCACCGATACTCCAGACAAAATATATTGTAGTAGACATGGTAGTCCATTATTGATTGGTTACGATGACGAGAACATAATTATTACTTCGGAGAAAAGCGGATTTACTAATAAAATAGGCAATTACTTTGTATTAAAAAACTTTGATATATGTGTTGCCGAGAGAACTGGTAATGGTGTCAAAATTCATACTCAGAATAGCTATGATTTACATAAACTATCAAGAGCAAAAGATGCGCTTACCCCAGACCCTTATCCTCACTGGACGCTTAAGGAAATATACGAGCAGATAGATTCGTCGCAAAGAGCAATCAGTATGGGGGGTCGTATATTATATAATGACCAGGTCAAATTAGGGGGTCTAGAAGAGCATATTGAACAACTCATGTCAATCGAGCATTTGATTGTATTAGGTTGTGGTACTTCATTTTTTGCGGGGCATCATGGAATGTATTTTTTTAAGGAGTTGTGTCATTTTACCACGGTTCAGTTATTTGATGGTGCAGAGTTTAACGAATTTGATATTCCAAAAGAGGGTACTACGGGGCTCTTACTTATTTCACAGTCAGGCGAGACAAAAGATTTACACAGGTGTATAGAAATAGGAAAAAAGAATAATTTATTTTTGATTGGTTTGGTAAATGTGGTGGATTCGTTGATTGCAAGGGAGGTAGATTGTGGTTGTTACTTGAATGCAGGTCGTGAGGTCGGCGTTGCCTCTACCAAAGCATACAGTTCTCAAGTTATTTTATTATCGATGATTGCAGTATGGTTTGCGCAGCATAAAAATATAAACAACATGAAACGCAAACAATTTATTACGGATTTGCGACAGTTGTCGACGGATATCCAGCAAACGATTTATTATTCGGTCGAAAATATAGATAAAATAGTGGATACTATTTTCAAGGACAAAACTAGTTGCTTTTTGCTGGGTAAGGGTAGGTCTGAATCGGTGGCAAAGGAAGGGGCGCTCAAAATAAAAGAAAT
>Ga0233434_1002550_pt1 | contig 15817 bp, 15 predicted proteins | sample SI_122_August201_4_FD_182738 | JGI IMG/M metagenome (GOLD analysis project Ga0233434, IMG submission 182738) | Seawater microbial communities from Saanich Inlet, British Columbia, Canada - SI_122_August2016_120_MG | ecosystem: Environmental > Aquatic > Marine > Inlet | place: Canada: British... | reverse complement strand
TTCAGTGGATATATTATAAGGGAGATTACCAAATACAGTTACTATATCCTTGAATAATAAATTTTCATCAATATTTAAAACATCATCATTTATTATTGTTAATTGATTGGCAAAAATGTTGTTAAGATTTTCTGCTAAATCATTATCTTTTTCAATTACAAATACTTTTTTAGGATTTTTTTTTAAAATAAAAGAAGTTAAATTTCCTGTACCAGGCCCAATTTCAAGAATAGTTTTGTTCGTAATTTTTGTTGTATTGACTATTGTTTCTAGAACATTTCTATCAGTTAGAAAATTTTGACCAAGACTTTTTTTTGCTTTAATCAATTTTTTTCCAAAAAAGATATTGCTTTAATTAAACTCAAAGGGTTAGATATATTCTCTCCTAACATTTTTTGATTTGGGCCATGATCTGGTGATATTCTGGTAAAAGGCAATCCTAGAGTAATATTAATTGCATCATATTCAAACAGTGTTTTAATAGGAGTTAAAACTTGATCATGATACATGCCTAAAATCACATCAAAATTCTTTCTATTATTTTTTAAAAAAGCTGTATCAGCTGATAGGGGTCCAGATACATTATATCTAGATCTTTTTAAATATTGTATAATTGGTTTAATTATTTTTTCATCTTCGTTAAATTTGTCTATAGTTTCACAGTGAGGATTTAGCCCTAAAACTCCAATTCTAGGCTTGATGTTAAAATTTTTTTTATAAAATCTATTAATTAAATCTATTTTTTCGTGAATAACTTTTTTTTTGATACTATTAGATACAAATTTCAATGGTAAATGTGTGGTAACCGGACAAACAGATAGCTCTTTATTATAAATTAGCATAGCATTTTTCTTTGTTGAAAATTTTTTAGCTATAAATTCTGTTATCCCTAAAAATTTTTTATTTAAGAAAGATTTTTTTGATATTGGTCCATTTATAAATTTATTGGAATATTGATTTTTAATTAGATCAAAAGCAACTTCAAAACAATTTTGTATATATCGATTTGATGTATTCGAAATTTTTTCAAACACTTTTTTTTGATTAAAATTTACATTTATTAGATTTATTGATTTATTGTTCAAATTATAACTTTTTAATTTTGAGATTTCTAAAAGGTTTATCTTTTTTTTTATCTTAAATTTTTCCATTTGAAGGTTTAAAATCTTAAGAGAGCATATTAATATCATTGGACTTTTATATTTTTTGTATTTCAGAGCTTTAAAAAAAATTTCTAAAAATACGCTATTTGGTTCACCTGCTACTATTATTATGGGTTTATAATTCATTAATAGTTAAATCTTTTTTTACTTTATTTAAATATATATTTGATAATTGATTTAATTGTTGATTAGTTTTAACTCGAATAAGAGTGTTTACTTTTCTTTCAAGTTTTTTTTCATCAGATACATTTTTTTTTATGTCATTAATTTTTAGTATTAAAAAACCACTTGCAGTTAATATAGGCTCTGAATATTCACCAATTTTTAAATTTAATAACGCGTTACTAGAAACTTTATTTAAAGAATTTTTATCAATCCAACCAATTTTACCACCAGATGAAGCTGAATTAGAAACGCTATGTATCAAAGCTGCATTTTCAAAACCTTCATTTTGAATGTCATTTTTTATCTCATTATATCTTTTTTTTAAATCATTTTTATTTTTAATTCTAAAAATAATTTCAGATAAAAGCAGTTTTACATCTGGATTGTTTTTAACTTCATTCGTTAGTTTTTTTTTATCAATTACAATCTTAGAGATAAATTTTTTATAGATTAGCTCGTTCCAAATAGCTTCAATACTTATCTTTTTATTTATATATTCAATTTTCAATCCATATTTTTTAAGATAATCTTTATATTGATCCAATGTATCAAAACCTTTTTTTTCGTATCTAGTTTTGATTATTCTATTTTTATACTCGTCTTTTACATCGATTTCTTTAACAACTTCTAGTAGTGCAATTATTTTTACTTTTTCTCTTATTAAAGAATTTTTAGCAACATTTATTAACCTGCTTTTTTCTAAATTCTTTACTTGTGGGTTTAATATTTTTAAATAGTTTGCTTCATTTTCTATATCTACAGATGTGATAATTTCATTATTGATTTTGACAATTATCTTATTCTCTAAAGCCACTAAATTTGTAGCATAAAACAAAAATACAAAAATAATCTTAACAAATTTTATATAAATTGAATTAATCTTCATAATTTATTTTGATAAATTTTGCTCTATAGATGTTATTGGAACAAGTGTTATTTTAAACATTAGCTCTTCGGCTGGTCTAAGATCTCTGTCGCTATAGTAAGTTTTATTGTACTTAATACCCGCTACTAAACAATCATTCTTGTATTCATAAATTAAATTATAATATTCAGCCATATCTAATTCTCTGTTTTGTCTTGTTTCAAAAATTAAGGAATTATTTTTATTAAGATTATAACTTGTCTTATTCTCAATAATGTTTGTACTTCCTACTACTCCATTTTCTTCTATAAAATTAAATCTTGTTATGAATTCATTTTTTGAAAATTCTGCTGCTAATGAGTGGTAGTCAATTTTGTCCAAATTATTGTTAATAGAAAACTCATAATCTAAATTAATATTTTCATTTAGATTATTTACAATATTACCAAAAATATTCGATCTTTCTTGAGTGATAGCACTATTTGTAGGTATGTTATTATTGTTTTCAGTTCTTAACACTGTTCCAAGCTTTAATTCAAAGTACTTGCTATTATCATTTAATTTTTCTTTTTTAAATTCCATTCCTAAAGTTAAATTATTACCAGATTCTAATGTGTCTATTAGCCCCAATCTATTTATGTCAAAAATATTGTTGTTATTTATCATCCTTACTTCGTTTGAAGAATTTTTCATGTTTGATGGATTGACGCGCAATGAAATTTTTGGATCAAAATAGTTTATAAATTGTTTGCTTGTTTTAACTAATGGATAGCTTGTTTGAAGTTCTATGATGCTCATTAATTTACCATTTAAGTTTGATCGATATTCATCGTAATTTTTATATGAAGAAATCAAATTCTTTATTTGGAAATTTATATTACTTTTAACACCTTTTTTATTTATAAAATCTAAACTCTTAAAATCTAAATCATTTATCATTCTAGACCTTAAAGTATTTGTATCTTTTAAAGTATTGTCACCTAGTGATGTAAAATTTAGCAAACCTATGCTTTGATCAGTCGTTAGTCCTTTAGAAAAATTATAATAAGGTAAAACTAGTTCGTATCGATCATTATTTTTTTTTTGTAAATCTTCATAAGAAATAAATCCTGTTTCCAATTCATATTTTTCGTGGTTTAGCTTTAGTTTTATTTTTGATTCTAATACATCAAAATTTTGAGGTTTAATTTTTGACTCTACAATATTTTGATCAAAAACTTTTAAATACGTGTCATTACTTACTTTTTGAATTGATATATTTAAATTACTATCAGCAAAATTATCAAAATTTAATTTAGTATCATATTTTGCAAATAAATGAGTAATTGAATTTTTATCTTTACTTTTTATTGATTGATATCCATCTGTAAAACTAAAATCTGCTATAAAAGACGAATATTTATTTTTTTGTCTATATTCATTTTGGAACTTGTAAATATTTTTATCAAATATAGTAGGTGTAAAAGTGAAATCTTTATCTTCTGAAATAGCTATGTAATATGGAATTTGAATTGAAGATCCAAGAGTCTGTGAATTATTTAAACTAGGTGTTAAAAGTCCTGACTGTCTTTTAACTGAAGGGCCTGGGTGAAAAAATTTTGGAAAATAAAAAACAGGCACATCATAAATTTTTACCAAAGCGTTTTCATAATTTATTTGTTTTTTGTTTTCATCATACTGTATTTTTTTTGCTTGTATTGACCAAGGTGGACAATCATCGTTTATCTTACAGCTAGTAAATACTCCTTTATTGAATGTGGTGACACCATCTTTTCCAGTAGAAGAAACACCTTTGATTCTTGGGTCATTTTCTTTGTTACCAAACAAGTCTTTTCTAAATCTTAAATCAATATTTTGTGTAGCAAAACTTTGTTTTTTCAAATCAAATACACCACTTTTAAAGTAAAATTTATCATTGAGAGGTATATTAAAATTTGTGTTAACTATAATATTTTCACCTTTTAATATTTCATCAGCAATATTAATATTGAACTTACTAAGTTCGTAAAGAGTTTTGTATTTATTATCTTTAATAGTGGCACTTTTTCTAGAACTTATGATTTTGTTTGAGTTTGAGATTTCAATATCTTCAGACTTAATATCAAATCTAGAGCCTACTAAAAAAATTGTTTTACCTTTAGATTTAATTATATTTTCATTTTTTAAATAAATTATATCTTCAGCTTTAATAATAAATTTTTCAATTTCATCTTCAACTTTCACATTACCATGGGCATTAAAAGTATTCTTTATAGTATTATACAAGATTTTATCAGCACTAATTGTTCTTCCATTGTTATCAATAATTTCTGAGCCATTCTCAGAAATAATTTCATTTTTATTTTTTGAATAAATTATATCTTTTGCATTAATGATAAAATTTTTAATTTTATCTTCAACTTTAACATTACCACTTACATTTAAAATGTTTGTAATTTTATTATAGCTAAATGTATCCGCCTCTATTTCTAATCCACTGTCTGATAAAATTTTACCTCTATTGAAACCTCTAATTTTATTTCCATTATCATAAATTTCTAATTCAGTAACATCAAAAGTAAATTGCTCATTAGCAGATATATTAAAACAAAAAAAAATATTTATTATGATAATAAAAATAGATATAACTGTTTTATTTAGCATTTATATTTCTCACAAAATAAATATTTATTAAAGATAAAATTAATAATGGAATAACTATAGATCCTACCAAATTAATTTTCTCTGTGGATCCTAGCACATAGAAAAAATTACTTATATAATAAATAACTACAGAACAAAATAATCCTAATACAATTTTACTATACTTATTCCCAAATTTTTTTGTATTTAACATTATGATACTTGATAGCATAGTCATTAAGACCAAATATGCTGGGTAAGTTACCAGTTTCATTAGTTGAAGATCAACATCAGTGAGTGAATAATTTAATTTTTTATAATTATTTCTCATATTCCAAAGATCTAAAAATGACAATGATGATAAATTAGAAAATAAATTTTGAATTATTTTATAATTAAAATTTGTATTTAATTTGTAAATTTTCTTATCCTTTTTATAATTTTGCTCATAGATTTCAGCGTTGTAAATTAACCATTCATTTTTTGAGATATCAATTTTTTTACTTTTTATATTTTTAAGAAGTTCAAAATCTTGATTAAATTCTGAAATATAAGTGTCTAGTAAAAAATTTTGATCTATTTTCGCTGCGTTAATCATTAATATTTTTGAATTTATAGAATCTTTGATCCACAGACCATTGTTTGTAATAACAGCTAAATATTTATCATCCTGGGTATAATTAGTTTTTAATTCGAGATAAAGACTTTTAACATTCGAAGATAAATTGTAAAAAAAAAATATAATAAAAACCCCCAAAAAAAAAGCAGTGATATTGATAATTGATAGAATTTTAGAATTTTTTAAGCCTGAGTATTTAAGTATATCGATTTGATCATTATTAAATAGATTAATAAAAAAAAGCTGAGTTGATAATAAAAAAACAAATGGAAAAACATCAAAAATAAATGATGGTGTATTCAGAAAAGAAAAGTAAATAGGATAATATATTGAAACTGAGATTTCTTTAAAAAACTCTAATTCTGTTAATAAATTTAGAATAAAAATTAAACTAAACATTATTAAAAAAACATTAAATATTGAATTCAAAAAAATAGAAACTAAAAATTTTGTATAAGTTTTCATTAATATCTATTTATGAGATTATATTTATACGTAAAAATTGAATATAGAATTGTAATTAGAGCAAATGGTAAAAATAAAAATCCTAAATTGTTAATTAAATTATCATTAACAAACCTCAACGTCATTTCAGAAATAATAATTGTTAATACACCAATAAGAAATATGACCAATCTAAACTTAAGATAATTAATGTTTTCTTTTGACTCAATTATTAACAGTAAAGTTAAAAGCATTAATACTGGAATATAAAAAGGAATAACCATTCTTTTATGAAATTCTTTTATGATGTTATTAATATTTTCTGTTCTACAATTTTCTATTTTTAGTTCTTTACTTAAATCAATTGATTTTCTTTTATAAATTTTTTTAAAACATAAAATTAAGTTTGATGTTGAGACTTCTTGAGTTTTTCGGTGAGTAATTGTATTTGTTTTTAAATTATTTAAAGTAAAATTTGACTTTAAAAACTTAAAAGTTGTTATCTTACCTTTTACAACACTTATTGTTTCACCATTATACAGCTCAAAGATTTTTTTATTTCCAATGGTTTTAAAAATACCTTTTTTTGCATAGGTTGTTTGAAAATTGTTAAATCCTTTTCCTTTTTTAATATAAATATTCTTAAAATTGCCATTTTGATCTTTTGAGTCGCTATAAATTGTTAAGTCTTTTACCGTATCGTTAAATTTTTTTGGTTTTATAAAATTTTCTAAAAAATTAATATTTGATGTTCTTAAGTATGATCTGGCTTGATCTTGTGAAGCTGGAACAACTATCGAGTTTAAAAAAATCTGAAATATAGCCAGTATAATAGAAAATTTAAAAAAATAATTTACAAGTACAATTTTGTTAACTCCATAATTCCAAAAAATAACTAATTCATTGTTAAGTTCATATTTAGTTATGACGTAAACAAAGCTCAAAAAAAATATAAAAGGTAATATTTTGCTGACTATTTTAGGAAAAATAAGAATAGTAAATTTAAGATAAACTAGGTGATCCCTACCATCCTCAATCATAATGTCTAAGTAATTTACAGCTTGAAAAATCCATATAATTATTGAAGTAAAAAAAAGAGCAATAAAAAAAAATATCAAACAATCTGTTAATAATTTGTTAAAAAGTATTTTTTTCATTGAAATATGATAATTTTATTCCTATATAGCATTCATCTCGCGTAGAGTGTATTTAAAATTTATATGTCAATTCAAATTAATTATAAAAATAATAACTCAAAAAAAAATTTGACCAATCTGGTCTTATTTGTTGAAGAAAACTATAATATTAATGGTTTAAAAAAATACATTTCAAATAATGAATTTTTATACATTTCAGATTTATTAAAAAATAGTGATTTAAAAAAGGATTTACTTTCTTTTGAAATTAATTCAAAAAAAACAGTATTTTTAGTCTCTATTAAGAAAGATATGAAAATATCAGATATAGAAAATTTAGGAGCTAAATTTCATAGTTATATAAATTATGAAAAGAAAAAAGAATATTTTGTAAACTCAGATACAATTCATAGTAAAATAAAAAATTTTGTAGCTTATTTTCTACATGGGCTAAAATTAAAATCTTATGAGTTTAATATTTACAAATCAAAAAAAAATAAAAAACCTATCTCTATAAATGTTATAGGAAATAAAAACAAAATATCTACTCATGATTGTTTAAGATTTAAAGCACTAGAGGAAGGAAGTTTTTTTGCAAGAGACCTTGTTTCGGAACCAGGAAATATCCTGCATCCAGATGAATATGCAAAAAGAATTAACTCACTTAAAAAATTTGGATTGAAAATAAACATATACGATGAAAAAAAATTAAAAAAACTTGGCATGAATGCTTTACTTGGCGTAGGACAAGGAAGTATTCGAGGATCCTATCTGGTTACTATGGAATGGAATGGAGCAAAAAATAATTCTAATCCTCTAGCTTTTGTTGGAAAAGGAGTTTGTTTTGATACTGGCGGTTACTCGTTAAAACCAGCAAAATTTATGGAAGATATGACTTACGATATGGCCGGTTCTGCTACAGTTGTTGGTTTAATGAAAAATTTAGCCATAAGAAAAGCAAAAATTAATGTAGTAGGTGTTGTTGGGTTAGTTGAGAATATGGTTAGTGGAAATGCTCAAAGACCAGGTGACATAGTTAAATCTTATAGTGGCAAAACAATAGAAATATTGAATACAGATGCTGAAGGTAGATTAGTTTTAGCTGATGCTCTAACTTTCACTGAAAAAAAATTTAAGCCTAAATTTATAGTTGATTTAGCAACCTTAACTGGAGCTATTATAGTTTCTTTAGGTTCTGAATATGCAGGACTATTTTCAAACGATGATAAGTTGTCAAAACAATTATTGGAAGCAGGTGATAAAGTGGAGGAAAAATTATGGAGAATGCCCTTACATAAAAATTTTGACAAGTTAATAAATTCAAAAAATGCAGACATGCAGAACATTAACTATGTTGGTGGTGCAGGATCAACAACAGCAGCACAATTTTTACAAAGGTTTATTTTAAACAAAACACCTTGGGCACACTTAGATATAGCTGGTATGGCATTTTCAAAATACGGTGGAGCTTTAAACTCAGGTGGAGCAACGAGTTATGGAGTAAGATTATTAAATAAACTAATAGAGGATGATTATGAGTAATACAGAGCAAACACTATCAATTATAAAGCCAGATGCTGTCGAAAGAAATCTAGATAATGAAATCAAAGAAATGTTTAGAAACAAAGGTTTTTCAATTGTCAAAGAAAAGAAAATACAAATAGAAAAGTCTGAAGCTGAAAAATTTTATAAAGTTCATGAAACTAAACCATTTTATAGTGATCTTTGCGCCTATTTATCTTCAGGCCCAATTGTTGTTATGGTTTTGGAAAAAGAAAATTCAGTTCTAAGCAATAGAGAGCTTATGGGAGCAACAAATCCTGAAGATGCAGAAGAGGGCACAATAAGAAAGAGATATGGAATTTCTATTGATAAAAATTCAGTTCATGGATCTGATAGTGTTGAAAATGCTAAAATTGAAATAGATTTTTTTTTTAAAGACTAAATATTTTCAAAATAGCTTTAGGGTATAATTTGTGTTCTTGGACTAAAATTTTTTTAGCTAGTGTGCTGGAAGTATCGTTTTTGTTAATTCTAACCTTTTTTTGATTAATAATTTTACCTGAATCGAGTTTAGAATTCACAAAATGAACTGTACAACCCGAATGTTTATCTTTATTTATTATTGCTCTTTCATGTGTGTTTAACCCCTTATATTTTGGAAGAAGAGACGGATGAATATTTAATATCTTTCCATCAAAATTTTGAATAAATTTTTTTGATAAAATTTTCATAAATCCTGCAAGACAGATCAAATTTATTTTTTTTTTTTTCAAATAAATAAGTATTTCTTTTTCAGTTAAAGCTTGTTTTTTAAAATCAAAAATTTTTTTTCTAATCTTGTAAATTTTTCCAAAATTTAAACCTTTTGATTTAGGATTGTTAGAAACAATCAATTCAATAGAGATAGGTGATATTTTAAGTTTTGAAAATTTTATAAGAGATTTAAGATTACTACCTATTCCTGATATAAAAACAGCAGTTTTTATTCTTTTAGATCCAGTTGATAGAGCCATTTAGTTTAACTTTAGTTCCACCTTTAGAAATTTTTCCAATGACATAGGGTTTAAAATCTTTTGTAAAATATTGTCTCACTTTCTCATATTTTTTTGGATTAATTATTAAACAAAATCCAACACCACAATTAAACGTTTTAAGCATTTCTTTTTCAGATATTCCATTTTTATTTAGCCATTTAAAAATCCGAGAAGTTCTTATTTTATCCAAGTTGATTTCTGCAACAAAATTATCAGGCATAACTCTTTTAATATTATCAGCTAAACCACCACCAGTTATGTTAGCACATCCATTGATTAAATTTTTATCAATCAATTTAAGTACTTCTTTAACATAAATTTTAGTTGGTCTAAGCAATTCAGTTTTTAAAAATTTATTTTTTTTTATATTAATTTTTTTTTTATTAATAAGATATCGCACCAAAGAAAAACCATTCGAATGAAGTCCGCTAGATGGAATAGCTAATATCAAATCATTATTTCTAATTTTCTCTTTATTTAAAATTTTATTTTTACCAACCACACCAACCGCAAAGCCAGCAATATCAAATTTATTTTTTTCATAAGTGCCTGGCATCTCTGCAGTTTCACCACCAACTAACTCACAATCAGATTGTTTGCAGCCATTCATAATTCCTTTAATGATTGATTTAAGTTTTTTTAAATCAATTTTATTAATTGATATATAATCTAAAAATAAAAGTGGTTTTGCTCCTTGGACAATCAGATCATTTACGCTCATAGCAACAAGATCAATTCCTATTGTGTCATATTTATCTAATGTATTTGCAATTTCAATTTTAGTACCAACACCATCGGTACAAGCAACAATTTTTGGTTGTTTTACATGATTTGGAATGTCTGAAATTGAACCAAAACCACCAATATTAGAAAACCTTTTTTTGCCTTTTTTTTTTGATGAAACAGAAGAGATGAAATTTACAAAATTATCAGCTGCAGCAATATTAACTCCACTTTTTTTATAGGTAAATAATATTTTATTCATTAATATGTTTTATGAAATTTAATTTTAAATTTATTTCTATCAAGAAACTATATATTTATTTTTGCTTCCTTGTGTTGTTAAATATTTTTTTTTCCACAGATAATATTCAAGCCAAGACATTTTCCATTGATGATATTGAAATTTCCACACCATTTGAGATGAATTTTGATAAAAATGAGATAATAGACGATGGATTTATTAAGGCATTTGAACAATTAATAAAATTAGTTATTCAAACCAAAGATCAAAAAAGACTAGGAAAAATTTCACTTAGTCGAATTAAAGATATGATTGAAACATTTTCAATTAAAGAAGAAAAGTTTGTAGATGAGATATATTATTTAAAATTAAATGTATCTTTTAATAAAAAAAAAATATTTAAATTATTAGAGAGTAGAAATATATTCCCATCTATACCTATTAAAAAAAATATATTTTTAATTCCAATTATTCTTGATGAAAAAAAAGATGAAATTTTGATGTTTTCGGAAAGTCATTTATTTAATAGTTGGAACTCAAATATCAAAAAATATCATTTATTAAATTATATTTTACCCACAGAAGATCTTGAAGATTTTAATCTAATCAAACTTAATTCAAAAAATTTAGAAAATTATGATTTTAAAGAAATAATTGAAAAATATAATTTAAAAAATTATATAATAACAATTGTTTTTAAAAACGATGATGAAATTAGAGTATTAAATAAAATAAATTTCAATGAAAAAATTGATTTAAAGAATTTAAGATTTCAAAATTTAAGATTAGGTAACAATAAAGAATTAGAAGAATTTACTGAAAACTTAAAAACTATGTATGAAAATCATTGGAAGTCCAAAAATGAAATTAATACTTCAGTCAAATTATCTTTAACAATCTCAATTGATAATAACGATGCATTTAAAATCTCTCTATTTGAAGAAACACTGTCAAACATAGATCTTATATATGATTTTTATATTTTTAAATTTGATAATAAAAAAAATATTTACAAAATCATATTTAATGGTTCTCCTAATTATTTTTTAAAGATTATGAAAAATGAAAATTATGAATTTGATACACAAAATAAAATATGGAATCTAAAATGAAAAATTTGAATCAATTAATTTTAAAATTTGATCAAGAGCAAAATTTTAGAGATCAAGATTTTTATGTTTCTAAAAGTAACGAATTTTCATTTAAATTATTAGATAGTTGGCCAAATTGGGAAAAAAATTTTGTAAATTTGATTGGAGAAAATTTTTCAGGAAAAACACATTTGATAAATATTTTTTTAAAGAAATTTAAAGGTATTAAAATAAATGCGTCTAAAATAAATAACGAATTTTTAAAAAATATAAAAATTTATGAAAATATAGTTATTGAAAATTTAAATAATGAAATTAATGAAACTTTGTTTTTTACATTATTGAATATTATTGATCAGGATAATAAGTATCTAATTGTAACTACAACAAAACCTATTGTTAATATGTTATTTGAATTAGATGATTTAAATTCTAGATCTAAAAATTTTATTTTATCAGAAATTGAAAAACCTGAAGATGACCTTGTGTTTGCGCTAATATTGAAAAATTTATCAGATCGACAAATATCTATAGATAAAAAATTGATAGATTTCATTATAAAAAGAATTGATAGATCATATGGCAAAATATCTGATTTCATATATAAAATCGACGAGATAAGTTTAAAAAGAAAAAAGCCAATCGATTTTAAAGTTATTAAAGAAATTTTAGGGGAATAATTGAACAAGTATAGAACTCATAATTGTAACGAATTAAGAAAAGAAGATATAGATAAAAAAATTTCTATTTCAGGATGGATTAATAAAAAACGTGATCACGGCAATCTTTTGTTTGTTGACCTTCGTGATAATTACGGCATTACACAATGTATTATTGATAAAGAAAATAAGAATTTTTTAGAGCTAGAAAAGATTCAATTAGAAACAGTCATAAAAATTGAAGGTAAAGTTGTTAATCGTTCAAATGAAGCAGTGAATAAAGAAATTCAAACAGGTGAGATTGAAGTTGTAATAAATAAATTTGAAACTTTAGGAACTTGCAAAGAATTACCGATGCCAGTTTTTAGTGATCAAGAATATGCAGAAGAAATTAGATTAAAATATAGATTCTTGGATTTAAGAAGAAAAAAAATTCATGAAAATATAATCTTAAGATCTAAAGTAATTTCTTACATTAGAAGTGAAATGAATAAATTAGGTTTTTTAGAGTTTCAAACACCAATATTAACTTCATCTAGTCCAGAAGGTGCAAGAGATTTCCTTGTTCCAAGTAGATTAAACCCAGGAAAATTTTATGCGCTTCCGCAAGCTCCTCAACAATTTAAACAACTAATTATGGTGTCTGGATTTGATAAATATTTTCAAATAGCACCCTGTTTTAGAGATGAAGATGCTAGAGCAGATAGAAGTCCAGGTGAATTTTATCAATTAGATTTAGAAATGTCTTTTGTTGAACAAGAGGATGTTTTTAATGTTGTTGAAACTTTATTGGTCAACACCTTTAAAAAATTTTCAAATAAAAAATTAATGTATGACCAGTTTCCAAAAATTTCATATACAGATTCAATGTTAAAGTATGGAAGTGACAAACCTGATTTAAGGAACCCTTTGATCATAAGTGATATAACTAAGGTTTTTACAAGAGACGATGTGTCATTTGAAATTTTCAAGAAACTTGTAAAATCTGGCTCTAAAGTTCGATGTATTTCAACTAAGAATACAAAAGATAAACCTAGAAGTTTTTTTGATAATATTGATAAGTGGGCAAAAGAACAAGGAGCCTCAGGTTTAGCATACTTTACATTTGAAAAAGATAAAAAGTTATTAGCAAAAGGACCAATTGGAAAATTTTTTTCTGAAGAAGCTTTATTGGAAATAATGAAAATCACTAATTCAGAAATAGGCGACAGTATTTTTATGGCTTGCTGTAAGCAAATTGATTTAGAGAAAATTACTGCATTAGCAAGGGATAAAATTGGAAAAGATTTAGATTTGATCGATGAAAATATTTTTGCCTTTTGTTGGATAGTTGATTATCCAATGTTTGAAAAAGATGAAACAACTAATAAAATTGAATTTAGTCACAACCCTTTCTCAATGCCTCAAGGTAATTTGAAAGATAAAGATTTAGAAAAACCTTTAGAAATACTGGCTTACCAATATGATATTGTTTGTAATGGTATTGAACTTTCCTCAGGAGCGATAAGAAACCATAAGCCTGAACTAATGTATAAACTATTTTCAATTGCTGGCTATGATAAAAACCAAGTTGACGAAAAATTTAGTGGAATGATTAATGCATTAAGTTATGGAGCTCCACCACACGGTGGAATTGCTCCTGGTATTGATAGAATTGTAATGTTGTTAGCTAATGAAAAAAATATTAGAGAAGTTACCATGTTTCCAATGAACCAAAATGCTCAAGATCTAATGATGAAAGCACCATCAGATGTTACTGACGAGCAATTAAAAGAACTGGGTTTAGCTTTAAAAATAAAAAAATAAAAACTACTTTTTACCTTTTAGGCTTATTTTAACATCTGAAAGATCTACAAGATTTTTTTTATAGTTATTTCTTACAAAGCCTTTGCTTGTAATATCTTTAACAATTTTTAATAACTGATTTTGATCTTCAGAGGTTTGCTCATCATTTGAGCTAGCATCATTGCCACCAATAGAAGGTGTATGTGCTAAATCTTCTCTATTTTGGTAAGAAATTGCCAGTTCTCTAAAAATATAATCTAATATTGAACTTGCGCTCAATATTCGATCGTTACCATGCACTTTTCCAGAAGGTTCAAATTTCGTACCAACAAATGCACTAATATATTCATCTAGCGGAACACCATATTGAAGACCCAGGGATACAGCGATTGCAAAATTATTCATTAAAGCTTTAACTAACTCACCTTCTTTACTTGTATCAATAAAGATTTCTCCAATCTTGCCATCCTCATATTCTCCAGTATGTAGATAAACTTTATGATTCCCAATAGTTGCTTTTTGAATATAGCCTTTTCTTCGATCTGGCATACCAAACCTACGACCACCTCTTTCTGAAGTTTTATTTAAACTGGCAATTAGACTCTCTTTATTTTGAGTTGTGGTTTGGGATGTTTCTGAAATTATCTCAACTTTCTTATTTTCAATCACTTTATTGTTATTAGGGTCAAGATTTTTTGTTTTACGATTGTCTAATTTAACATCTAAGACTTCAAAATTTCCATCATCTCTTTTTTCCAGGTTTTTTAACTCTGTTTCATTAATGTCATCCAAGTAATGGTTTACTTTAAAAGTACATGTGTAGTAAGTCTCAACTAAATATTTTGCCATTTAACCTCAATTTATAATTTTAATTTGAATAATGAATCATTTAATTTATATACAAATTCATATTTTAGTCTAATTTAAATTATACAATTTTTAATTGAATAAATAAAAACATTATATGTTGACACTTTTAAAAAAAATTTTCACTTGGTGGAATCAGGACACGTTTGGTACTAGATTAAAAACTATTTTTTTCGGAAAGTTTGTTGGAAATGATGAGCTGGGTAACAAATATTACGAGAGCAAAAGTAAAAAAAGATGGGTGATTTATGCGGATACTATTGATGCATCAAAAATCCCAGTAGAATGGTATTCATGGATGCATTATACACCTAATAAGATTGAAAAATATCATACATTTGAAAAGTATGATTGGCAAAAACCTCATCAAGCTAATTTAACTGGAACAGAGGAAGCTTATTATCCAAATAAAAATAAAGATGGAATTAAAAAAAAATATTCTAGCTGGAAAAAATAAAATTAATTTATTATTCATAATTCTTATTGTTTTTTTTTCTTGGATAGATAATTCGTTTTCTAAGAATAAATTAGAAGGTTCATATACCGATTTAAAAATACTGGACAAAATTAGTTCTAAAAATACTTTGCTCAAATTAAAAAATGGAGATTTAGTAAAATTTAAAGATTTATCTATCAAAATTTTAAAATGTAAAAATTCAGAATTTGATGACAATCCTGAAATTACAGCTTATATACAAGTTAAAGACTTAACAAATGAAAATAATAATGAAGTATTTGTCTTTAATGGATGGATGTTTTCCTCAAGTCCATCTATAGCACCATTTGATCATCCTGTTTATGATGTTTGGCTTATAAATTGTTATTAAACAATAGTATCTTTATCAAGCCAGCTAACATTAAAGTCAGAATTAATAAACTTTTTATGATTTAAAAGTTTCT
>Ga0233434_1002547_pt1 | contig 15832 bp, 21 predicted proteins | sample SI_122_August201_4_FD_182738 | JGI IMG/M metagenome (GOLD analysis project Ga0233434, IMG submission 182738) | Seawater microbial communities from Saanich Inlet, British Columbia, Canada - SI_122_August2016_120_MG | ecosystem: Environmental > Aquatic > Marine > Inlet | place: Canada: British... | reverse complement strand
CATAAGATAATTCTTTATCTGATTGATACAATTCAAGTAGAATTTGTTTTCTAAGATCAAGATGATTTTTTGAAATTAAAGACATCATCAAAATCTGTTATGACTTGTATTAATTCTTTTTAGAGCCCACCTCAAATCAATTTATCCTGCAATTTTTTTATATTTTTTAATTAAATTATTTATTACATCATTCATTGTGATTGGATCTATTGAAGTAAACTCTATTACATATTTTATTTTAGAAAGTTCTTCAAAAATTTTAGGAGTTGTTTCAATTTTGATCAAAGTAATTTAAATAATTTTAAAGTATTAATAAAAAAAATGGTTATTACAATATATAGAAATTTTTAAAGACAATGTCTTTGTATAGATTAAGAGGAGCTAGGAAGGGCTTTGATGTAGACATATGAGCCCAAAATACTCTCTTAGCTCCTTTTCTCAAAATGATCAAACGTTATGATATTTTATCTACCTCATCTAGTTTGAATATGTTTCATATATGACATGTAATTTAATTACGGTATTATTTTTGTAGATATTTTCAACAAATTTTTATAAAATATTTTTGAAATGACTGACTAATCGATTAATTCATATTTTGCATAAATATTTTTTTTGATGAATTTTGAGCGTAAAAGTACTCCTCTGATGGTATTTTTGGGCGTTTTTGTGTCCAATTTTTTATTTTTTAAAATATATTCGGCAATCTCATCCATGCTAAGTGGATCTTTGTTTTTCTTTAGTATTTTAATTACAAGTCCATGAATGGTATTAGTTTTTTCAAGATCATCTCTTTTCACAAGAAACTCTTGGAGAACATCCTTTTTAGTTTTTATTGTTAATATCTAAAATTCTTCATTTATTGCATATGTTGCCTTGCTTACTTTTTTTACACGTTTTGATCTTTGTAAAACTGCACTAATTGTTCTTTCAGGAGTTTTACTAGACAATGATTTTTTTTCTAACACATGTTTTGTAATCTCTCTTACCGTCATAGACGTGCCTTTCTTTTTTAATAAATTTAAAATGATTGATAAAGAACTTCCTTTTCGAAATGATTGTACTGGTCTTCCCATGAAATTTTTATTTTAACTAAAGTATTTTAGTTTTCTTTACTTATTCTTGTTTTTGCAATTTTTATATAATCAGAATTATTTTCAATACCAATCCATTTTCGTTTCAATAATTTTGCAGCCACTGCAGTTGTTCCAGCACCTAGGAACGGATCCAAAACCAAGTCCCCTTGCTCTGAGGCCATCTCAACAATTCGAGAGATTAATGCCATGGGTTTTTGATTGGGATGTGCAGCTCGTCCTGTATCGTTTTTAATTCGCTCTTTTCCTTGACAAAGTGGAAATTCCCAAACATCTCGAAGTTGCTTTCCATCAGAATATTTTTTCATATCCTCATAGTTGAACGTCCAACCCTTGGATTTTGCAGCCCAAATAATGAATTCAGTGGAATGTGTGAGTATTCTTTTTGTAATGTTGGGCATAGGGTTTGTTTTTCTCCAGGTGATGATGTTGAGAATTTTGTAATCAAGTTCCTTTAATGCAATTAAAATTTCACCTAAAGCGTGATATGAGCAACAAATAGCCATTGATCCCTTGTCTACTAGTACTCTATCTGCTTCAGCAGTCCATGAACGCGTAAAATCCAGGTATTCTGTGTAATCTTTGAAAATATCCCATGTCTCCTCCATTTTGTAATATGGTCCACCTGTAGTGTTATTTTTCAAGTCAAGTTTTGATTTTCCTGAAATGTTGTAGGGTGGGTCTGTTAATACAAGTTCAACTGATTTTGAATCAATTTTTTTCATTAAATCTATGCAGTTTCCTTTGATGATTTGATTAGTCTTCATTTATGATTCCTGTTCTTGTCTAACTAATGTAATTATCTTCTTTTCAATATCTGACCATTTTGTTTTGTTTCTCCAAATTTTTTCAGATTCTGTAAGAAATTCTTTAAATTTTAAAAAAGCGTTTGGTTGATCTTTTAATAATTTGAAAAGAAAATCGGCATCACATAAATGGAAAAATTTGTTTTTTTGATTAAGTGTAGATTTATTCCTAAGCCAAAGATTTGGATCTGAATTATTAATATTTAAAATTACAATGATACCTGATTGCTTTTTTTCTGGTTTATCTTCTAAATGATCCCAATGTGCTGTATGAGCTAATGGTCGTCTTGTTGTCTCTACAACTAAATCAAATTCGTTATAAGAAACAAAACAATCTTTCCCCCCTGTTTTACTTCCTGAAGAACTACCTGGTGCAAAATTTCTGGGCTTCATGTCTTCGCCTAACGTCATATTTGCTTCAATTTTTTCAAAATTTCCTATTGCCATAAACAATCTATCTACAACCAATTCAAAATTTGCATCTATTTTTTCTATTGATCCTACTTTTACTTTTTGTAATAGTTGAAAATTATTGGATATTTCTTTTGTAGTTTTTTGTTGATTTATCCATTCTTTATCTTGAATCATGATTACAAACTTTTCACATAATCTGCTATACTTTTCATCCAATGTGTACTATTTTCATCCGTAATCTTGTGAAGTTGAATAAGAGTATCAATCCATTTTTCTGATGAATTTTTATTTTTAATACATACCTGATAAATTGTAAGAAATTGTTCTAGTGTTAATGGAATAATATGAAATGTTATTTCGGCTGGTTTGGATTGTTTAAAATTACCTGTAATTAAAATTGGTTCTTTATTACAAGAATATTTCCAACATTCTTCTATAGATTGTGGATGAATACTGGGTGCAATAAAAATACAATTAGTTAGTTTATCATTATAAAATCTATGTTCTGCAACATGGTTTGGAACTGGTTTCTTTTTGCCTTTTGTTTTGATGAATTCTGCTGTTAATTGAGATTTATTGGCATCTCCCATTTTAGTTACTTCTATAATTTCATCAAATTTTTTATAATGAAACTGCATATCTGGAACTCCTCCACTAGCAGTAAAAATTTGATTAAAATTACTGTCAAGACCAAAATTACGTGTTTCAGAAATGTGTTTTTGATATCCTCTTAAACTAGCTACTGCTCTCCAAATTACACTTTCTAATGTTACTGGATTGATGTCTTTTGGTTTTTTTATCATTTCTTCAATTTCTACTATGATTTCTTTTTTTGATATATTTTGAACAAAATTTTCTTCTGTTAATTTTTCTAATTCTTTTTTTAATTGATTATATCTTAAGCGATTTTTATTGATATTTTTATTTTCTTTTACTTCTAATATTTTTCCACCAATATTTTTTAATTCTTTTTCCATTTCTTCATTCTTCTTTTCAACATATTCGCTGTTATCACTTTTTAGTAGTGGCTTGTTAATGTCAACTAAATATTCAAAATATTCCTCTCTATGTTTTTCATTTTTTTTGTTTATTTCTTTCAAACAAGGTGTATTGTCTACTGCATATTTTACAAAATCTAAATATTCATCATAAATTTTTAATCTATGTGAAAATTTATCTTTACCCTCAAGTGGAATTGGAATCCAATTCAAATAGTTAGTTAATCTTAAAATTCTTGCATTCGCGTCTACGTAATCAATGAAAACAGTATCATGTTTTACAGTAAGATAATATTTTTTTAGTATTTTGATATGTTGATCAATATCAAAACAATTTATTTCTAAAAGGGACATTATATCATCACATGCAACCTCTGCTCTTGGCGTATCTGCACCTTTCCCAAGGCCAACAATTTTTTGATTTTTACTTTTCAATCTATCTCGGACACCATCAATCACAACTGTTCCTTGTTCCATATCCGCGATTAACAATCTCAAATTTTTCTCTTTTTCTTCCCAATCCCTTTCAAAATACTTAGTTACTGTGTCTGCTTTCCATTTGTTCTCTGTTTCTGTAACTTTATTCTCCCTTCTTGCTTTTTTTAATTCTTTTCTGAATTCTAAAATTTTATTTTTTGTTTTAGTTATATCTTCAGTTCTTTCTGAACCTACTATTCCCAATTCTATTTTATCTAAACCATCACATTCAATCATCATCTTCAAAAACCACCAACCACCACGTATTCTAATTCTATCGTCTTGACCTGTATAATGTGGAGATTGTAATTTTAAAATCTGACGTAACCATATTTCGTCTCTTAGTATTTCTTCATCTAAGAAATTTTTACCTAAATTTGTAACGTATCCTTTTGATTTAAAATCTTCATTTTCATATTTGGATTTCATATTGTATCCATTAATGAATCCATAATCATTCATGAGACTTATCCACATTCTTGCATTTTTACCTTTCATCATAATTTCTGTTAATTTCTTTGGATCATAATTTACAATTGGTATTTGATTTTCTCTTGTAATGGATTTACCATTTGATATGTGTTCACCGAGCTCTTTTTCAAACTGTGGTTGTTGTGTTTCAGATCCTTTTGCAAATGATTTTTTATTATGAAATTTTTTTTTAAAAACACTCAATGCACCTGGTAAACGTTCTGGATTTCTTATTGTAGTATTTCCTAACTTCCAAAGATTATCCGCCATATTATTTAAAATCCGATATCTTTGTTATTTTTTTTGTTGTCTTAATTCGTTCTTTAGCTCCTTCAAAATATTCTTCATCTTTTTCAATCCCCAAAAATTTCCTTCCTAATGCTTTTGCAACAACTCCAGTTGTGCCTGAACCCATGAAAGGATCTAAAATTCTATCTCCTTTTTTGCTTCCAATAGAGATGATTCGCTCTAGTAAAATTTCTGGTTTTTCAGTTGGGTGTTTTGTTTTATGTCTTTGAGCATTAATTTGCCACATGTTTCTCATTTGTTTTCCACCATTGATCTCTTTTGCAAGTGGATAGTCAAAGTAATATTTTTTTGATTTTGCTGCAAGCCAGATTAATTCAATTGATGGTGCCAATCTTGTTGTTTGTAGTAGTGGAGTTGCATTTGGTTTAAACCATATAACATCATTAACAATCCATAGTCCTAATTTTTTTAAAGTAACTCCAATTATTGGGTGATTATGTAATGTTCCTGAAACCCAAATTGTACCATCATCTTTTAAAACTCGTATACATTCTGCTAACCATTCTTCAGAGAATTTTGCATTATCTTCAACTACGTCCCAATCTCCTTTGAAATTTTGTACAGGTTTACCGCTTTTTACAGTCAGATGTTTTTTTCCAGATAGATTGTAAGGAGGATCTGCAAAAATCATATCAATAGATTTTTCTTCTATTTTTTTTAAAACATCAATACAATTACCTAATTTTAATTCAATATTCTTCATGGATTTATTTTAACAGATTAATGTTCTTTAAAAGCCACCCTCTTTTCAATTGGTGATTAGTCAGGATTTGTTTTTCTATATGTCCTTGTAAGGTGTTGATGAATTTCTTTACCATATTGTTGTTCTAATCTTTTTCTTTCTAATTCAATTTCTTCATCTTTTCTACTTTCATCTAATATGTCTACACTACCATCTTCAATTCGTTTAATTGCCATTTGTCTAAGCGCTATACTCAAAACAGTATCTGCTAAAATTGCAACTGCTTCATTTGTTGAATTATTCATTATATTTTTAGAATCTACTCCAAAATAATGCTCTAAAACAGGTTGCCTAGTATGAATATTGATTACTCCATCAGAATACCTGGCACGTTCTCTGATATCGCCGTCTGGATCTAATTTTACATCTTTGAAAAATACTTTGCTTTCTTCTTTTTCAATTACATTAACTTTGCAAGTAGCAGTTCTTTCTTGTTTTGTATTGTCACATGCTTTTGCAGTGATTTCTGTTTGTATTTTTGAGGTATCACATTTTATGTTGGGAATTATTTCTTCAGCAAGATATTCTCCTAAATTAGGTTTAGACACACTAATTTTTTTAAATGGTAATTCAATTCTTTCATCTTCAGACGATAAATCTATGATTGTACCTACTGGGAAAATATGTGTATCAATCCAAATTTTTATTTTCTTTTCTTTTTTCTTTACTAGTTTTATTGAAGGTGGAATGAATGCAAATCCATTAGTTGGATAAAGTTCTTCTTCCGATACCACATTAATTTTAACTTGAGCTTCCTTATCTTGAAAATATGCTTTTAGATTTGATGTACTATCTTGTATTTCTCCATCAATCTCAAATTTAATGTATGGAACATCTGGAGGATAATTGTATTTGTCAGGAGTTTTTACTACTCCTGTAGGATTTACTATACAACCAGCTTTTGTACCTTCTACAATACAAGTTGTTATTTCTGTAAGCGGCGGAATTTTATTTGGATTTATGAAAAGTTTAATTGTTTTTGTTTTTCCTGGGACAATTTTTATTTTGGTAGATGAAAATTCCATAACTTCTGGCGGAATTTTCTCATCAGGTTCATCCTCAAAAACATTATCTTTCATTAACTTGTTAAGAAACGATAAAGTTGTTTTCATCTTTTCTGATACAGTTTTATCTGCTTTTGGATTTGATCCTAGTTTTTTACGTTCTTGATCTAGAATTGGTTTGAGATATTGACGTAGCCTAACATCAATTTGTTTATTGAACTCATGAGACCATAATAATCCCTCTCTATTTTCTGGAAGTATGCCTGGATCCTCTCGGAATAATGCTTTCCATCTATGAATAATTATATTTCCAAAAATTTTTGCTGCTGCAGGATCAGATCCAGAATCAAACATATGATTGCCTAATATTCCTCCCTGATCAGTTTCTATTAGAAAATTTTGTCCCGTATCTGAACTATGATCGAGATCATTTTTTGCACGTTTGATAACCATATCAACTTGATAATGTTCTTGAATTCCTTTAGAATTTAAATGTGGAACTTGAATTGTTTCTTTTTGTAATAGTTCGCTTTCAAATTGTTCTGTAATTAAATTCCAAGCTTCTCCTGTTTGTATGTCTATTAATCTAAGTTTTGTTTTATTTTTGCCATTTGTGATGTTTCTTAATGTGTAATATCCCTTTAATCCTTCTTTGAGAGTTTCAAATCGTATACCTCGTCTAGTATCTGGAAATGAAAAACGAAGAAATGTACCTGAAGTACTGAGATTTAATGGTTTAATGGCTTTCATTTGATTATTTATTGTAGACATTGCGGTAGTGATAATGTCGTGTTGATCAATTATTTCAGTGTGGAGTAATCCTTCTTCTGTTTTAATATGAATTAATGTTGGAACTCTATCTTTTATTGTAAGTAGGTCTATGTCGATCATACCCAGTAGTGCATCTTTACCTCCTACCCCAATTGCACCATTTCTTCTGTTTTTACTGGTATCTTCACCATATGATTTTTTTCCAAATGCCTGTCTAGCTTCTTCACGACTCATACCAATACCATAATCGCGAATACAAAATGCATCTATTCCACGTTTGCCATTTTTAATGAAACCAACTTCAATTATTCCTGTTGTATCAATTTTTTGTTGTTGTAATTCATCATACGAGTCATCGGCATTTTTGATTATTTCTGCCAAATTTTTAATAATATTTGTGCCTGTTCCTCTTGTAAGTACTCCTCGCAAAAATCTATCTGATGCTTCAATTTTTTCATAAACCATTATTTCATTAACCTCTTCCAATTTTCGTCAGCAAATGTTAAAAATTCTAATACTTTTTCTGCTTCTTTTTTGTAACTCAAATTTGGTGCAATTTGGTTTGCCATCTGTTGTAATGTAGCTAAATTTGTTCTTAGATGTTCATCACTTGCCTCAGTTGTACAATGTAGTGTTTCGCAAATATCAAATCTATTTATTTTATCTAAATTTTTATCTTCAAATTTTTTAAATCCAATTGTTTTTGTTACTGCTAGAATTAATTTGGTATTCTTTTTTCTTTTAAATTCTTTTTTGGGTTTTGATGATGAACCTGTTCCGAACTCAAATCTTTCTAAAATTTCCTCAGCATAAATTCTTCCTTTTCCATTTAATAGAAATGAATTTTTTTTCATATCTCCTTCAACATATTTCTTTAAATGCATTCTTACTGCTGTAAAAACTCGCATGTAATCTGGATATTCAGGAAATTGTGTCATTGAAAATTTGTCTGGAAATAATTTGAAAGCAGTTACTGCAATACTTTCCATACTGGTACTTTCTTGGGATTCATAAAGTTTGAAAAGAGAAACAACCACTAGGGGATCTATTGATTCACCAACATATTGTTCTGGATTGTATTTTTTTAGATTATTCCAAAAATTATCTTTAATTTTCATAGTAAGATTTGTGGTTCATCTTTAAATCGTTTTCCCATTTCATTTGGAATACGTTGTAATATCATGTTAGTATCATCCATCCATAATATGCTCCAATCATTCCAACAAACGCCATAGTCATGATTTTTCGCTCTTTTTTTGAGCGACTCATGTATTTTCTTTGTAATTTCCAAATAAAGTTAGTAACAACAGTATCCCTGCCTGTTTTTCTCCACAAATACATGTCAAGTTTAGTAATTCCTTGTAAGACCAGTTTGTTTGCATACGAATGAAAGTAAATGAAAAACAAAATTATCTTATCTAGTATGGTAAATGTGATAATACTCATGAATATTGTGAGTGAAAATGAAGAAATTTCCCATAATGAATCCATATACCATGGAATGTAATTCTGTCCACTTTGCCAGGCATCAAGTGCAATCCAAACTCCAACAGATAACTGCCAAGACAAATAGATTGTAATTAAAAATGAATCAAAAACTGGCATCCACCAGACCCCAATATTTTTGTCTCTGGCTACCTTTTTTGTGTCTTTGATTTTTGTAAAATAGTTTTCAAAATATTTTTTGATCATCTTATTCGCCCCATTAATTTCACAATTCCTTGTTTTGCTAAACGAATAAAGTTATCATCTATTCCATATTTCTCAAAAATTCTTCGTAAAAAATATGACCGTACAAATGATACTGTAGCATACACTCCAGTTATTGCAATGTTTGCCATGTATGGGTCTTCTTGAATCCAACCAGTAGAGAGAGGTAAAATTAGAATTCCAACTCCGTATCCTATAGGATATCCACCAAAGGAATTAACAAATGCCTCAGATGCACTTTTCTTTTTAGAATCTACCAACTCATTTGACATTATTTCATTTCCTCCGCAACATCTTCAGAAAATGAATTCATGTTATAATCTTCTTGAGATTCACTACAGGGCTTACAGATGTCTTGAATAATTCCTGGAAGATAATACAATACCACCATAGCCACACTGATCAAAGGATTGACAAATCCCAAACCAATAGTTAACATCCAAAAAAGAATTTTAGTAAATCCGTTCATTCGTCTACGTCCTCTTCCCTTGCACCCCATCGGTAAAAACAGTCATTGCATTCCCATTTTGGATCATTGTTGCCAATTAGACATCCGCCACCAACAATTTCTTTATCTTCAATTGCTTTGGCATATGCCTCAATATTTCCTCCAGGTAAACCCCAGAAAATTAGTGCAATTGACGATTTACCACATTGAGGGCATTTTGTCATTGAATGATCCTCCTCATCTTCCATGGTATGGCATCAAACCAAGGTATTTCTTCAAAAAACAATTTCAACATATCAGTAATTGATTTGGTATTACCATATCCTGCCCACAAGTATCCTTCCCAGTTGTTGCAGTCCTTTATTGGAACATCTGCATACCAAGAATCATTGCCCAATCTAACAAATTGAACATATTCACCAGTGGAGCAATTTTGAAAACCAATAAAATTACGCTCAAATGTATGATCTAGTTTCTCCATTTCACTTACTGCTCCCAAAAAATCAATCTTCACTTGCTGGTTTTGGGTGACGGTTTTTTCCCCATCCCAGTAATAGTAAATGATGTTTTGATATTTTACATCAGTTGCCGTCTCAAGTTTTTGAGAGTCGGACTCAATTTGAGTTTGAATTAATCTTTTCATTTCTCATTACCCCAAATTTTCTCAAGATTTGCTTTGTGTTGTAGCTGAGAATCATAATTCTTCTCAGTTGTACTCCAAATAGGCACAGAATTATCAGATTTGCCCCAGACTAAATCAAGATTATCTTTGTCCTTGTGTTTTTGAGAATCTATTTCACGAGTTAGTTGTTCCATAGAACCACCAAAGGATTGTACAAGTTTTGAGAATTCAGTTATCCCTTTATCTAAATTCTTTAGATTAATTTTTTTCAAAACAGAAAAGATTTTTTCCCTTTTTGTTTGGTAATCAGTCAAAATTACATCATACTTTTGACACAACATATCTTGCATGTCAAAGTAATCATTGCTTTTGAATTTGTTCCATTCTTTTACAGTATAGAATTTTTTTACTTTCATGGAATATCCGCCTGCTCATATGTAAAATCATCTCTAAATGATTTGTAGTACTCTACTACTTTATCAAGATCCTCAAATCGAAGTAATGCATAGTTATCATGATTTTCTTTTTCACGAATAATCAATCCAAACTGAGCTTCTAAATGTCCTAGATCTAATACCTTCATCTTAGTCTCCTTTTAAAGAATTTATCAGTCCAGTCTTCATCCTCTTTTGCATAAATTGCCATTGCTTGAATTTTTATCAATGTGTTTTTGTGATTATCAGGTATCTCATCACTATCACCAAATGCCTTGGTGTACCAATAAAGAATTGACTGCAAGTCACTGGAGGTAAGTTCCTTAATTTTCAAACTTGTTCCTCCTTGTTTTCAAACTCTTCTAGTTTTTCTTTGAGATTTGCAAATGAAGATGAGATGCTGTCATCATGTGAATGGTTTTTCATTCGAAATAGTACAGTCATGCTTTTCCTCCATAGTACATTGGCTCGTCATCGTCTTCAAACTCTCTGATTATTCTTGGAAAAAATGAAACCTTTGAGTTTGATTTCTTTTGAATTACTTGTTGCTTCATGTATATCATAAGCAATTAGTGTTATTATGAAACATGTCAATAGTATGCATACTATTCATACTATTAATGATCATAGTAAAATATCCCAAATCAGACCAAATATGTGGGAAATTACTATCTAGATATTGAAACTACAGGCCTAGATGAGGTTGAAAGTAAAATCACAACCATACAATATGTAGAATTAGAACGTGGTACAGGCAAGCAACTAGGGGAAGTGACCATTCTCAAAGAATGGGAACTAGGAGAAGAAGGAATACTGAAAAAATTCATAGAGGATTCTACAATTTCAAAAAATTATGCATTTGATTTTATTCCCGTGGGGTATAATTTAGGATTTGAACACAAATTTCTTTTAGAAAAATCTGCAAAATATGATTTATTTCCAATTTCAATTTTATCAAGACCTTGTGTCGATTTACATGCTATTGGTATTATGATGAATAAAGGAGAGTTTAGAGGATCAGGATTAGATCAATTAACTGGAAAAACTTACAGCGGTAGCCCAGTTGTTGCATGGTATGATGCAAAAAAATACGATGAAATAATTAATTACATAAAAAATGAAACAACGGAATTTGTAAAATGGTATTCATGGTTACTAAAAGAAATGCCAGAGTTTAGAAAAAAATGGGAAGAAGATTTACAGAGAGGAACATAATATGTCATCAGAAACACAAAAACAAGAAATGAGGGATTTATTGTATGGATTTGAAAAACATGGGGTTCCACGCATACATCTTGAATGTTTAATGTGGTTTTATGAAAATGAAAATAAGATTGTCGATAATGAAACTTTAAGAGGTAAACAAATTGAAGGTAAAAGTAAAAAAGGATATCCTTTTTCTGCAAGAAGACCGATTCCACCAAATGATATTGTTCACAATCACCACTATCTTCATACAGGTGTAAGAGGATGGTACAAACCTAAGGGTGAAAAAATTATTCGTTATGATGAACAAAATCGAGAACCCGTGTGGGAAGGTGAAGATACATTTGTACAAGCTTTACAAACAGGAACAGGAGAATCACTGGAAGGATATGGTAAAGAAATTGAATTAGATGAAAACGGTGATTGGGACAGAATTAATTATAATCATAATTCTAAAACGAAATATTATGAAATTACTGGCGGTTATATTTCCAGATGTTATGGTCACAAATTACCAATTGGAATAATTTTCAAACAAGGCCCTGACAAAAACAAGATTATGGGCCTTGGTGAAATTACAAATATTAGTCAAAATCAACTAGATTATACATTAAGACCATACCATAGATTTAACGATAAAAAAAACTCACAATTTCAATTTGAAAAAAATGATTTTGACTTGATAGGTTCTACAACACAAGAAGATGCATTATATCGAAATAAGAGATTAGGTGAACTGCGTAAAGAAATTAAAACATATTTCAAATATTCCTATTTTGAATATTATGATTCATTAAGAGGTAAACCCAATAATCGCGTTTTCACTAAAGGTGAAAAAACTACCTATAGGGGTTATAGTTGGCTATCATTTTGGCACGGTGGAAAAGATAATTTTGATACATTACAATATCAGATTGTTTTAACTGATGTTAATCCACCGTTACTTTCTGTTGGAGTTTTTCTTGAAGGGTATGCAAAAAATAAAAAAAATAGAATTAGAATAATAGAACAATTGGCAGAACAAAAAAATCAAATCTTCAATATTTTAAAGCAACTTTCATCAAAATATAAGATTTCTCTGAAATATGATGATGATAAAAGTAAAAATAAAGAATGGGAAATATCAAAATTTGGAGAAGATGATTTAGAATTAATCATAAATGAATTATCTCAAACACCAAAATCTAAATTAAAAATTGCACAGTATTTTACTGAAAGTGAAGCAGTAAGTTTAAAGACAGATGTAGTTGACAAAATTTCTAAAATATTTCATGAATTATTTTCATTTGAACAATGTTGTATAGGAAATAATTTACTAAAAAAAATTAATTCAGAAGTTAGTTTAGATGAAATTGCAAATAAAATTCTTAAAGGTCCTCCTGAAATTGCAGTAGAAAAAAATATCGTATTAAGAATTCTCAAACATCTAGAATCTGGAAAACATGTAATTTTGGTTGGTGCGCCAGGAGTTGGAAAAACTATGTTATCAAAAAGAATTTTGGAGATTTATGGAAAAATAAAGACAGGTGAGGAGTATTTGCCATCAGTTGCAACTGCAGAATGGTCACGATATCACGTCATAGGTGGCATTAACTTGCAACAAGATACTTGGAATACAGGTGTAGTGTCAAAAGCTGCTGAAAGTGGAAAATGGTTATTGATTGATGAATTTAATCGTGCAGATATTAACAAAGCATTTGGAGAAATGTTCTTTGCAATAGAAGATAAAAAAATTCCTCTCACGGATGAGGAGCAAAAGATTTCGGGGAAAAAAGAGATCATAATTCCTGATGAGTTTAGAATGATTGGAACTATGAATGATTATGATAAAAATTTGTTACTTACAGAACTTTCATACGGTCTTATAACGAGATTTGCATTTATTGACATAGAACCAGACAAGAATAAAGAGAAAGAATCCGTAAAGAATCAAATCATAACCGGAAATTTAGATATTGATAATGAAGACTGGGAAAACTGTAAGAAAGAAATCAACAATTACTTTGAGTTTGTTGAAAAAGTAAGACAAATTCCAAGAATGATAGGAGTTAGAACCACAATTGATATTCTCAGATACGTAATTTACTCATCAAAGAGTAATGATGGCAAGGCATCAAACAATAAAGTATTTCTTGACGAAGCTCTCTGCGATTATCTTTTACCACAATTTGACAGACTGGATAAAAATACAATTGTTGAGACAGAAAAAGCGTCAAAGAGTCTTGGTACAGAAAAATTTACTAGCGGACTGACAAAAATGAAAGAGGATCTTAAAAAAATGTCTGGTATCCTTGATGATCAGGATGATTAGTCAAGATAACCTTTCTCAAATGATTAGTCAAGAGCATCAGGATAGAATGAAGAATGATTCGTACAGACTAATCAGGGAACTAAGCAAAGTTGAAATGGACAAATATGGAAGATGCAAACTTTTCTTACATGATTCATCTAAAATAGAATTTTACAAATTGGAAAAGGAATTGATTGATAGGTTTTTAGACATTGTAAAAAAATATGGAAAAATCTTTGTTCATCTCATTCAGAATTTAAAATCAGAATCGGTAATTCAAAGAATTGAAACAGACCACGTAATAGGCGGAATTGATTTTCAAATGACTCGCTCTATCAGACAGTCAGGGAACAATAATGTTGTATGCATTTCATATACAAAAAACATGTTTACGCCTGAAAACCTCCTCTTAGGAGCAATAATTCTTGGTATTGGGTCACTTGCAGATCAATTCAAAAGTAGAAGAGATGAATGGGATGAGCATGGAACAGATAATTTTCGTATGTCAAAATTGGATAAAGTATCAATATTTGCACATTTCCTACAAAAAGACAGATATGTTTCAAAACTAATCAGGGACTACTACAAAAATTACCATGGTATTGAGATGTTGTTACAAAAAGTAATGAGTAGAATGAATTATGGAAAGATTGATCACAACTATCTCAAACTTGTTAAATTTCTTCAAATATGGAAATATTGGGATAAAATTTTGAGTGACAATGATACATTGAGTATAAGTCTTCGTACTTTTTTAGATGATCTGCATGAAGATAAATTGTATGAATATTGGTTGTTTTATAAAATACTAGAATCTTATGGCCAGATAGAAAAAATGAAACAAAAAAAGAAAAATATATTCAAAAATGGAGAATATGAAATTGAATTCCAGTGGAATAAGAGAATAGGTTGGAGAAAATCAAATGGAAGTGAAGTTTACCGAATACCTGATATTTTGATAAAAAAAAATGAGATTGGCCCAGTAGCCATAATAGATGCAAAATACATGAAAGGAAATAAAGAACTTGAAACTAGTCAAGGACAAATGCCCGATTCTAAAATTGTTAATCAGATGATTATTGCAATGGATTATGGCAAAGATACAACTCATGTAGATTTAGGAATAGTTTTATTTGCAGACAAGGATACGTATCCAGTTGTAATAGAAAAAAAGGATAGTAATAAAAAAATACATTTTCGTAAAATGCATCCCGAAAATGATGTAGAATTGGAATTAGAAGAAATGAAAAAAATTATTGGATAACATGAGTTAGGATTATTGAATCCCTAATTTGCTGTCAGGTCCTTCAATATTTTTTAACTGTGTTGCACTCATTGCTTTTTTTAACAATTTTCCAATTGTTCCTTCTGAGGATTTTAATTGAATTGATACAAATTCCTCACAGTTAACCAAAGTTCTTTTTTTTACAATAATTACTTCGTTGACTTTTGATTCATTTGTATTTGATTCAATTTCTTGTGTTTCATTTTGTTCTGTCATTGGTTATTATACAATAATTAGCGATAAGAATAAGATGTCAATAGTATGCATACTTTACATACTATAATTCAGGGTATTTTTTAGAAATTCTAGGCATAAAATACTAAGATTTATTGAATTTCCTACAATATCATAAAATTTTACTTAAAAAAATAAAAAAATAGATGTAATGAACTAGATTCCTAATACATTGATCATTACACTTAGTTGTTCCATGGCCACACCATACCAATTATTGGCAAGTTGCTTCCATTGATCTCTTTCACTAGTCAGTGATACTATTTCTGATTCAAGATTAGTAATTTTACCATCAAGAATTGATGTATCGTTTACTTGGGCATTCAACTGTGTAATTGTTGCTTGTTGTAATGCCGTTGTATTTCCTAGTGTGAGGATTTGTGCATTAAGGGTGTCTTTCTCTGATTGCAGAGATAAAACAGTCTGTTCTAATGTTGATACTTTACTAGCAGTTCCATTAAGAGTTCCAATTTGTGTAGTTAGTGATTGGACCTTATTGTCATAACTGTCTATTGTT
>Ga0233434_1002545_pt1 | contig 15844 bp, 10 predicted proteins | sample SI_122_August201_4_FD_182738 | JGI IMG/M metagenome (GOLD analysis project Ga0233434, IMG submission 182738) | Seawater microbial communities from Saanich Inlet, British Columbia, Canada - SI_122_August2016_120_MG | ecosystem: Environmental > Aquatic > Marine > Inlet | place: Canada: British... | reverse complement strand
TAAAGAATTTTTTGAAAGGATCGAGCCGTTTATTTACAGGCGGAGCCTGGACTTTGAAGCCATTGAGGAAATCAAGTCCATGAAGCGCAAGATCAATAGCAGCCTCAAAGGAAAACACTCTAAGGGGAATATCAAACTGGGGTTCGGGGGCATCCGGGAAGTGGAGTTCTTCGTTCAGGCCTATCAATTGTTGTTGGGCGGGAGAGACAAAAGCCTGCGTGTTCGCGATTCGCTAGGAGCCATGAAAACCCTTTGCGAAAAAAATATCATCACCGAAGAAGAACACAGAAATTTACGCGCGGCTTATATTTTTCTGCGCAATCTGGAAAACCGTGTGCAGATAACTTTTGGTCTGCAAACCTACCTTCTACCCGATAACGAAACCGATCTGGCGGTACTGGCCCGGAAAATGAGAATCTCGGGAGACAATCAGAAAGCCCTGGCTGATAACTTGATGGGGGAATATGAGAAGCACACTCAGGTTGTGGGAACTATGTTTGCCGAACAATTTGTCGAAAAGGAAAAACGGGAGGCGGCAGAAACCATTTCCAAGGAGTGGAGTCGCTCTCGAATAGGTGAGGAACAGTTTACAGAAAGTAGACTGGCCGAAATTCCTTTCCTCCCAGATGCTAAAAGAGCTTACCGATTTCTTGAGTCCCTTCGTGATGGTGCTCAGTTTTCACACCCTTCGGTGCAAAGTATTCAGGGGTTTTACGGCATCATTCCTAAAATATTCCAGCGTTGTGAAAAGGTTCCCATGCCCGACTCAGCTATCGAGAACCTTTGCAAGTTTGTGGAGGCCACTGGGGCCAGGGAATCTTATCTTAACTTGTTTCAGGAGAATGAAAAATTCCTTGAGTTGCTGCTCATACTTTTTGGTGGCAGTGGCATGCTATCGCAAATCCTGATCAGGCGGCCCGATCTGGTGGATGTGTTGACGGATATGGATAGCATTTATCGATACAAACAGGCGGATAAAATCCAGGAAGACTTAAGTCGGGCTTTAAAAATTTCTCCGGATTTCGAGTCCAAATCCTTGGTGCTTCGGCGTATTAAACAGGCTGAAGAACTTCGTATTGGTGTGCGCTACCTGATCAAGGAAGCAGACCTTTATGGAACTCTGGAGGATCTATCTAATCTAGCAGATGTTTTTCTCGAAACGGTTTTCAAGATTGCCTGCGAAGAACTCGAAAAAAAATCCAGCAATAGTGGCCTCCGAAATTTTTGCATCATTGGCATGGGTAAGCAGGGCGGACATGAACTGAACTTCGGATCAGATCTTGATGTCTTGCTGGTCTACGATGAAGGGGAAAGCGAACCTCCGCCCGAAGGGTTTGCCGCTTATTACTCTGCTTTGTCACAGTTGATCTACAAGCTAACATCCGAGATGACTCCGGCCGGTTATGCCTACAAAATTGATACCGAGCTTAGGCCCGAAGGCGATTCGGGAGTGTTGGTGCATTCTATCCAAGGCTACGAAAAATATTTTGAATCGCGAGCTAGAATCTGGGAGCAACAAGCTCTGGTGCGGGCGCGGTTTGTGGCGGGGAGCCCTGAGGTGGGTGAAAAATTCCTCGAGGCGGCCCACGAATTTGTTTACAAGGATAAACTTGACTATGGAGCGCTTATAGAAATTTCGCGCCTCAGGGAAAGGATGGAAGAGGAACTGGCAAAAGAAGCCACTAAAGGAAAGAATGTGAAACTGGGATTCGGAGGATTGGCCGATATCGAGTTTGCGGTGCAGGTTCTGCAATTGATGCATGGCAAAAAGTTTTCGCGACTTCGCGAAACCAACACCCTTTCTGCGTTACAAAATTTTGTCGCTCTTGGACTGGTCGATCAGGGAATGGTAGAGGAACTTCAGGAGAGCTACCTTTTTCTGAGAAATCTGGAGTGTGTTTTACGGATCATCCGCCAGACATCTACCAATAATCTTCCAAAGAAAATTCAGGACCTGGCACCTATAGCCCGTTTGCTCGGCTACGAAGGCAACGATGCTGAAACTTTAGCAGGCTCTTTACTCGCTGATTATGATCGTCATACGCAACAGGTCCGCAAGCATTATCGCAAAACCATCGGCAACCTCCTCCGTGCCCACTAGCCACTAGGCGTGGGGCCAAAGAGCAATGGCTTATTTGAGCTGAAGAAACGTTTGCCGGCAAAATAAAGATATTACAATTTACCCGCGGAGGTTACTCGGCCCACTAGGCGTGGGGCCAAAGAGCAAAGGCTTTATTTGAGCTGAAGAAACGTTTGCAGACGAAATAAAGACATTACACGTTACCAGCGGGCTTCTCCGCTGCTAGTGGTCCTCTGGCTTGGTAGCCTGATTGAGTTTGTAGTCGATGCTATCGATCAAGGCCTGCCAGCTGGCTTCGATGATATTTTCGGAGACCCCTACCGTTCCCCATTTGGATTTATGGTCGCCGGATTCCACCAGCACCCTGGTTTTGGCGCGGGTGCCTTTTTTCTCATCTAGAATTCTAACTTTGTAATCGTAAAGATTGACTTCTTCCAACTCGGGGTAAAATTTAACCAGAGCTTTTTTGATAGCCTTGTCGAGTGCGTTGATCGGTCCGGTGCCTTCGGCGGCAGAAACTTCTTGCACTCCATTGACGCGTAACTTGACCGTGGCTTCAGAGATGGGTTCTTCATCTTCCTTGTGTTTTTCAACGATGACACGGAACCCGATAAATTCGAAAAAGATTTCTTTTTGGCCGAGTGCGTCACGCATCATCAGTTCAAAAGACGCTTCGGCACCTTCATACTGGAAACCCAGGTTCTCGGACTCCTTCAACGATTCAAGAATTTTTTGTACCTTGGGGTCTTTATCGTCAACATTGATGCCATATTCCTTGGCTTTGTAGAGCACATTACTTTTCCCTGAAAGGTCAGAAACCAGGATGCGCTGGTGGTTGCCCACTTTCTCCGGAACGATGTGTTCATAGGTCAACGCATTTTTACGCACAGCACTGACATGCACCCCGCCTTTATGAGCAAAGGCACTTTTCCCTACAAACGGTTGCTGATTCCAATGCGCCCTGTTGGCCAGCTCGTCCACAAAAGCAGAAACTTCTTTCAGGGATTTCATTTGTACATCGGTCAAACAGTCGATGCCCATTTTGATTTTAAGATTGGAGATGATGGAAACCAGGTTGGCGTTTCCACAGCGTTCACCAATTCCATTGATCGTGCCCTGTACCTGCTCGGCTCCAGCCTGAACAGCGGTGAGCGAATTGGCAACGGCTACTTCTGAATCGTTGTGGGCATGGATCCCCAGTTTAACGGTGATTGATTTTTTAACCTCTTCGAAGATCGAACGCACTTCGTGCGGAAGTGTGCCACCGTTGGTGTCACATAGAACGATCCAATCTGCACCTGCGGATTCGGCTTCTTTGATCGACTTGAGGGCGTAGTCTGGATTATTTTTGTAACCATCAAAAAAATGTTCGCAATCAAAGAGAACTTCATCACGATGCTTTTTCATATAAGTGATGCTCTCAAAGATCATGCGCAGATTTTCGTCGAGGCTGGTGCCTAAAGCATCTTTAACATGCAGATCCCAGGTTTTTCCGAACAGGGTTACAACTTGAGTTTCGGTTTTTAAAAGGGCCTGTAGAACAGCATCGTTTTCCACCGTTTTTTCTGGATAACGGGTACTGCCGAAAGCCGTGATCCGGGTCTGGGAAAAGCTGGAGCGGTTAGCCTTCTCAAAAAAATCGATATCCCTTGGATTCGATCCTGGCCAGCCTCCTTCAACATAATGTGCCCCTAGCTCGTCCAGTTTGTGGGCGATACGGATTTTATCCTCAACGGTGAAGGAAATGCCTTCGGCCTGGGACCCGTCTCTAAGGGTGGTGTCATAAATTTTCACGGAACTCATTTCTTAGCAGTGCTCACTTTTTTTGCTGTTTTCTTCTTGGCTGTTTTGCCTTCCAGTTTAAATGCATCGTGTAAGGCGTTGGCGGCAAGTTTAGAATTTTTTTGATCAATGATGCATGACACTTTTATTTCTGACGTGCTGATCATCAAGATATTAACTTTATGGGCGGACAAGGTTTTAAAGATTTGTGCCGCTACACCTGAGTGACTGCGCATACCTGCTCCGACAATGGAAAGTTTAGCAATTTTTGCATCGGAACTGACTTGAGTGGCTTGGATTTTTTTCCCCACTTTATTCATGATGACCATGGCCTCATCCAGCTCTTCCCTTGCCAGTGTGAATGACAGGTCGGTGTGCCCCTGTTCGCTGACATTCTGAATGATCATATCCACGGAAATGGATGCGGCGGCCAAATGCCCAAAAATATTAGCGGCGATACCCGGTTGGTCCGGAACTTCCTTCAGGGTGATTTTTGCCTGGTTTTTGTCGCACATGATTCCGGAAACTACCGGTTGTTCCATTTTCGGATCCTCCTCGCAGATCAAAGTTCCCTTGTCCCCTTCCTTCTCCTTGAAGGATGATTTAACAATCAGGGGCATTTTGTATTTATGGGCAAATTCCACACAACGGATTTGCAGGACTTTGGCGCCTAGACTGGCCATTTCCAGCATTTCATCATACGATACCACATTGAGCCTTTTGGCCTGTGGCACCATTCTGGGGTCAGCGGTATAAACCCCATCGACATCGGTATAAATTTCACATTGCCGGGCATTGAGTGCAACCGCTAGAGCCACTGCTGAGGTGTCTGACCCGCCTCGACCCAAAGTGGTCACATCGCCTTCTTCATTGATACCTTGGAATCCAGCGACCACGATCACATGATTTTTGTTCAACATTTTACGAGCCCGCTGGGCATCAATGCTTGTAATGCGAGCCCGGGTATGGGTGCTGTCGGTTTGCAAACCAATTTGCCTTCCGGTCATGGAAAGCGCAGGAATACCTCTGGACTGCAGAGCAAGTGCTAACAGGGCGGCCGAGATGCGTTCACCGGATGACAGGAGCATATCGACTTCCCGCCTTGCTGGATTCTTAGAAAGGCTGCGGGCCATTTTCAATAACTTATCGGTTTCTCCAGCCATGGCTGAAACCACGACCACGATATCAACATCGGTCTTTCGGGCTTTGACGATGCGGTCGGCTACATGTTCGATGCGTTCCAGAGTGCCGACAGAAGTGCCGCCATATTTTTGTACTATTAAAGATTTACTCATAACTGGTTTGTTAAAAAAGCCGTCAATAGATCAGGAGCGTTGTCGAATGATTTCCCGGCTTCTAAAAGTTGTTCATCGTATTGACCGGTGCCGCCTGATGCAGCCGGGTAAACCAAATAAGGAACCGGAGACCGTTCGTATTTCATCGACATGGCGGAACTGACATGGTTGACCACCACCATCATTTTTACTTTTTCCATCGTCTCCATCGCTTGCGCCAGTGGTTTAATGACTTCGGTGTCGAAGTCTTCGATCATTAAAACCTTATCGTCAATACCGCCTTTGAGTGAAGCTTCTTCGCCTGCTGAAATGTGGAGGAAAACGACATCTTTGCTTTCAAGCTCTTTAAGTACAGCAGAAACTTTTGCGGAATAATTGGTGTCGGAAAATCCGGTTGCTCCATCCACATCCACGACATCCATGCCGGTGAGTTTTCCGATTCCCTTGACCATCAAAGAGGCGGAGATTACTGACGCACTTTTATCATAACGCTCTTGGAAGGAAGGCGGGCTGGGCAATTCTCCATTCCCCCAAAACCAGATGCTGTTAACCGGGTCTTTGCTGTCGGCAGTCCGTTTTCTGTTGTAGGCATGGTTGTGCAAAATAATTTGTGCCTGGTTCATCACAAAAACCAATTCGCGAGCAGGCTTACTCTCTGGCATGAACTGGCGGATGCCTTCACCGATGAGTTCATTTGGGGAAGACAATCTTTCCGAAATCAGCGGACTTTTGATAAACAGTAAATTGTGATAACCGCCACCATGATGAAACGTAACCGGAGCATCGACCACCTGTTCATTAAGAGCATCAATGAGAAGCTTAGAATCATCAGGGGAAAGATGCCCACCGGTATAATCCTTCATGACCATATCGTCATGTGTGGGTTGCAAGGTTATCAAGTCGCAGCAAAGCGCGATTTCATCCGGCTCGGGTTTTATTCCTAATCCCATTGCAGAGAGTGGAGCATGACCTGAAGAATATTTTTGCGGATCAAGGCCCAAAAGTCCCAGACAGGAGACTTCATTTCCTGGATGTAAGTCATCGGGAATAGTTTGAACAGGCCCACAGGTTGCATTTTTAGTCAGGGCATCCAGGTTGGGAGTGTCGGCCAACTGCAACGGGGTTTTATTATCTTTTTCCGCGAAAGGCTTGTCTGTCAGGCCTGCCACGATAACAACCAAGTACTTCATTTATTTAGGGATACAAGGATTGAGAACTAAAATATAAACAGGAAGCTATAATTATAACTTAATTTTTGAAATTTCCCCAACTTATTGAGAAACAAGGTTGATCACACAAACGGGTCTGCCGGGTAGAATTTATCCAAACTGTGACTATGGTGGAGGGTGACTTGATGTAATCTGTTTTTGTCTGATCCATGGACTGTAAAAATCCGTGGTGGAAACTATTGTATTACCCGGTTTTTAGAAACTCAAGAGAAGTGGGTTTTAATATAAAAATCAAACTGTTATGGACGATAGAATGCTTTTGTGGTACCGTTTTACGATGCAAAAACTCGGGGGTTTTGCTGACTTTTATGTATGTGTTTTCATAGTGCTGTTATCGTGACTACCAAGTACGGGGAGAAAAAGGAGAGCTTATGTATGAAGTTAAGGAGATTTGCAAAAATGGTGAATCTCTACCCTTGACCACAGATGGATCGCTTAGGGTTGTATTTATCGGGACAGGTTCTGCATTTGCCAAGCGCAGACGTCAATCCAATATATTGATCATTCAAGGCAACCATAATGTTTTGATCGATTGCGGTACCCAGGGGCCTTTGGCCCTCAATGATTTGGGGTTGAGTGTTTTGGACGTCCGTTGTTATCACCCCACTCACAGTCATGCGGATCATATTGGTGGATTGGAGGAGGTGGCCTTGATGAATCGGTACACGCCTAATATTTCTAAACCAGATATGATTATTTTGCGGGATTATCAGGATATCCTCTGGAGCAAGAGCCTTGCCGGTGGTTGCGAATATTGAGAGGCAAATCAGGGTCGACCTTTGCAGTTGACGGATTTTTTCAACATTCTTCGCCCGAAAAATATTGAGATTGAAGGAAGAAAATTCTGGGCCTACAAGCATGGACCTATCGAACTGGTAATCATGCGAACGCGGCATTTTCCTGATACGGCAATCAGTGTGGATGAGTCACAATGGTGTTCGGGCATATTCATCAACCGTCGTGTCTGGATTTCTGGGGATACCATGTTCGATGCAGATTACCCCATTCGTTTTGCCAATCTGGCGGAAGTCATGTTTCATGACACGCAATTATTTTTCGGTGGCCTGCATGCCTCTTATCAGGAGTTGATGACACTGCCTGAAGATGTGCGCAAAAAAATGTATCTCTACCATTACGGAGATAATTGGGACAAGCCCGAAACCTGGGCCGGTGGATCGGATAAATATACCGGTGTTCCGACTAAAGATGGATTTTTGGGTTGGGCTGAACAACGCACGGCTTATGATTTCTACTGATCCTTTTACGGGTTAACAGGTTTTAAATGGAGATGAGCCTCTTTACATGAGTTACCAAGTTACATTAAATACCTGGTCGGGAGCGAATAAAACGGAGGCCGCTGAAAAGCTTGCCACAGTGTTCCGGTTGGGCAACGAAAAGGCTATGACCGTTGTGGATGATTTATGTCAAGGGCAACCTTGGCGTTTTGATCGACGCATTCCTGATCATCAGGCAGATACGGCATCATCCTATCTTAGTAGTTTAGGATTTACTGTAGACCTTCAGCCTGTCAAAGGTGATGTTGAGCCCTTGCCCGATTCTATTGTCACGGAAGAAGCTCCCGAAAAAGTGGAAGCCTCTGTACCCGAAGACAGCTACGGGTTCAAGTTTCAGGGAGATGGTCGCACCCTTTTGAACATCAGCTTTGTGAATCTGCTTAAGACAGTATTCACTCTCGGTATTTACCGATTCTGGGCCAAAACCAATGTCCGCCAGTATCTCTGGGGTCAAACCTTATTCTCAGGTGATCGCTTTTCCTATCATGGTACCGGTAAAGAATTGATAAACGGGGCGTTCCGGTTTGGTGGAGTCTTTGTTCTGTTGGGTTTGATATATATCTATATCTATTTTAATGTCGGGTCTGAAGAAGGTGAACTGTTTGCCGATCTGCTTTCTCTGCTTTTTGTGGTTATGATTCCGGCGCTTCTGGTAGGGGCTTGGAGATACCGTCTTTCCCGAACCGCCTGGCGCAATATCCGTTTTTCCTTTCGAGGAAAAAGGATGGACGCGTTTGTTTTATATTTTATGGGCAGTGTGTTTACGGTTTTGACTCTTGGTCTTTATTGGCCGTTCTTTAAAATGAAAAGCGAAAAATTCTGGCGAGAAAATTCCTGGTTCGGGGATGTGCAATTAGGTTTCTCTGGCATAGGAAAAGATTATTTTATGAAATACATTCTCGCTATTCTTCTCACGCCGCTTACGCTGGGGTTTTACCTGTTCTGGTTCGCTGCCAATTTAAAACGATATTTGTGGTCCCACACTCATGTTGGTGGAGCGACCTTTCATTTCCCGATAAATGGAAAAGATTATATGCGGTTAAAGGTGACCAATTTTTTCATTCTTCTGTTTACTCTTGGGGTGGGTTTCCCCTGGGTGGTGGTCCGTAACCAGAAATTTGTGACGGAAAACTTAGTTCTTGCCGGAAATATCGAATTAAACCGTGTAGTCCAGGAAATGAAAACCAGTGGAGCATTTGGAGAAGAAGCTCTGGATGTCATGGATATCCCCCTTGATATGGGTTAGTATCACCCCGTAAACTTCCCAACTATTAGAGCTTTAATTAATCCTTCACCAAGGAGCAGGCATGCCTGCCCGGAAATTGCAATTCGCAGGGGCTTTGTTTGATGGCAAAAGCGCCAGAAAACATCCTGTTGATGTTGAACTCACCCCACGTGAAATAATTCTTAAAAAGCCCGACCATGAACCGATCCACTGGTTCTACCCTAACCTTCGATGGGCCGCAAACACCACCAACCCTTTTCACATTGAACACGGCGATATTGATAGCGAGTATCTGGAAACACTTGTGGTGGAAGACCCCGATTTTTATAAAAGTGTTTCAAAGATAGCACCGGATAGTTTTTTTGCTGCTGGAAAGAAAACGGAAATTAACTGGAAAATTTATATTGCGGGAATACTGATTCTAATTTTTTTCGCGTTTGTTTTTGTTAAAGCTGTACCTGCGTTTCTTGCCGGCCGGATGATTGATAAAATTCCTGTTGAATGGGAAGTGACCCTCGGTCAGTCCATTTTGAAAATACTACCGTTGGAACAGAAACCCGTTCAGAAAGTTCTAACTGTTTTACAGGATACGGTTGATTTGCTGGAACAATCCATCGAGGGCAAGCAACCTTATGATCTGAAGATTTATATTTGGCCGGAGGATACGGTCAACGCCTTGGCTCTTCCTGGAGGACCCATCGTGGTCTTTCAGGGTCTGCTCAATCAGGCAGAGTCTCCTGAAGAGTTGGCCGGAGTTATTGCTCACGAAATTCAGCATGTTTTGCTCAGGCATTCCACTCGCGGAATTCTGCGCAACCTGGCACAAAATATGATTCTGACACTTTTGATAGGGGATGTGAATGCTGTCATGGAAGGGATTGTGGGTCTTGCAGGCGAGCTTGAGACTCTGGGGTTGAGTCGAGAGATGGAAGCGGAAGCGGACCGGAAAGGGATGGAGTTGATCCTCGCCACCAATATTGACCCGCATGGAATGATTCGGATTTTTGAAAAGTTGACGCAAGAAAAGTCTTCACAGGAAGAAGCGATAAGAGAAAAAACGATAACCGAGGAAAATGATAGTGAATTATTTTCTTATTTTTCTACCCACCCTTCTAGCCAGAACCGACTGGAAAAGTTAGAGAAGCAGATGAAGCCTCACGAGAACAGAACCTGGATGCCCCTGTTCCCAAATCTAAATTGGAATGAAATGAAACCTGAGAATTGATGCCTGTATCTAGACCTTCCACAAATTATTATTCTTATAGCCCGCGTGTTGTTTGGAGCTGGGTTCTAATCATCCTATTTTCTTTTGTTTTGTTTAGATTTCCGGGGTTCGGAGTGCCATTAGCTTCAGATGAATTGGCCATGGTTTCGCTTTGGGCGAAAATGCCTTGCCTAAAAATTTTTACCAATTATCAATACCCCAACAACCATATTTTTCTGAGTCTTGTTCTCAGCTTCCTACTCAAAACATTTGGATTGAAAGAATGGTTAGTGCGGATGCCTATATTGATTTGTGGAATTGTCAGCATTTTCCTGAGTTTCTACTTGGGAAGAAGAATATCTAGGAATTCTACAGTAGGATTTATCACCGCTTTCCTGATGTCCATCTGTGAAAAACATATTTTTTATTCAACAAATGCGCGCGGTTACCTCGTGATCATGGTGTTGGCTCTTCTTGTCATGACTTGTTTGCTGAACCGCCTTGAAGGTCATACATTTAAAATTCAAAAGCTTTCAGATGGGCTAAGTAGAGTGTTGTCATTTATGGGTTGGACAGGTATTTGGCTTGTAGGAACCTGGACGGTTCCCACCTTTTTATTTTTTGAAGTTTCAGTCGCAATATTTTTAGCTGGACTATTGTTTTCAGGAAACCAATTGCCGTCATTTCAGAAAGCCTACCTGATAATGCCACTGGCCTCATGTGTGGCGGGAGGTGTCGGTTTTTATATTCAGTACTATGTGTTGATTGATTCGGCAATGCTGGCTGAGGCAACTTCACATGCGGAAAAAATATCCTTGCCATTATTTTCCCCTGAACTTCTATCTGAATGGATGAAGCCGTTTGAAGTGGCAGGAATTCTTTTTTTCTTGTTTGCATTAATAGGATTAGGAAAACTGTTTCAACAAAACCGCAGTACAGCATTTTTACTAGTTTGCATTTGGTTAGGGCCTGTCCTTATGGGGATAGTGGGTTTTTTGCTGGAAAAGCTCCCTGGTGTTCCGCATCCACGAACATTTTTTTATCTACAACCTTTTTTTCTGATGTTAGGGGTGGTGGGGGTTCGGGAGTCTGGAGCAGGGTTCTTGAAAGTGATTAAACGAAATCCTGTTTTTCATGAAAAAGGGTTTCAGGCAGGGTCAGTGGTTTTGGTGGGAATTTTATTTCTAATCTCAGGAGCAAATTTTTTTCAGCATACTTATCCTCAACGTCTGTCGCGAGAACCTTTGCATGGAGTTCATGATTTTGTTAAAAAGCTGGGCTCGAATGATCTGCTTCTGGTTTCACACAATATGCATGTGGAGTTTTACCTATATGGCTCCAGTGATATGCAGCAGCGGATCAGAAATATCCTGCATGAAGGAAAAATGGGAAACATCTATTTTCTGGATTACCAAAAAAACAGCATATCGTTAAATCAGGAATCAGAGGACAAAGAAAAACGGTTCATGAATTTCCCTGTGCTGACCCTGAATGCAGGAAAGGAGGGGCCGACTATCCCTGAAAAATCCCTAGAGGTTGCTGAAAAATTTGGTCCCTATGTATTCTACCGATTAAAGGAAGGCTGGTTACAGCCCTTGCAAGGATGGGAAAAAGTGGGGTTGAGTCAGGCCTCTTTAGAGTCTTCATCCTACAGATGGGAAAAGGTTTCTGCCTCTCCGGGAATCCGGCCCTTGATTCAGTTTGAAAATTCCTTTACGGTTGCGATGGAGAGCAAGAAACCTCTGTCATATAATACTTCGGCTTTGACTCTGAATTTAATGGAAGTTGCAGGCAATGAAAAAAGCTTTTCGGCAGCCTTTGTGGGAGGGCAAATGAAGGCAGGTGGTATAGTTTAAGACCCCAGTTGGCTGGCTAACGCGTGGATGTTGGATCACCCCTATGGGAGCGTTATTTTTAATCGCCCTTGGAATCCGGCTGTATTTATTTCCCAAGGTGCGGGGGTTTTGTCAGTGATAGATGTGACGTTTTCCAGGCATCCTGAGAAGGGGGCATTTAGAAATTTTTTGAGTTATCGAATTGATGAACCGGGAGTGGTAAAAAAATGATTGTCGTTACGGGAGGAGCAGGGTTCATAGGCAGTGCTCTGGTGCATGGGCTTAACCAGAAAGGGATTGAAGATATCTGGCTGGTGGATGATATTGACCATCCTGAAAAACAGAAAAACCTGGATGCTATTACCTATGCGCGTTGGGTGGGTAAGGATGATTTTTTACAGGAAATCGCAGGACTGAAGGAGTGTTCAGCAATTTTACATATGGGTGCTTGTTCATCCACAACGGAAACCAATGAAGCTTATCTGAGGAAGAATAATTTTGAGTACACGCAATCCCTCGCTGAGTACTGCATAAAAAAAGATGTGCATTTTATTTATGCCTCCAGTGCCGCAACTTATGGAGCGGGAGAAAATGGATATTCTGATGATGAATCTCTGCTGGAAACCCTGACGCCTCTCAATCTCTATGGGTACAGCAAGCAATGGTTTGATCTGTGGGCCAAAGAAACAGGGGCATTGAAGACCATTGTGGGGCTGAAATATTTTAATGTATTTGGTCCGAATGAATATCATAAAGGTGATATGCAGAGCATGGTGCGCAAAGGATTTTTGCAGGCGCGTGATGTGGATGCGCTGAACCTGTTTAAATCTTACAAGCCGGGATATGAAGACGGTGGGCAGGAACGGGATTTCTTATACGTGCGCGACGCAGTGGCAATGACCTTATTTTTTCTGGAGCACAAAGAGATCGGGGGAATTTTTAATGTCGGGTCGGGCAAGGCGAGAAACTGGAATGACCTTGCTTCCGCAGTCTTCCAGTCTCTAAATAAAAAAGTTAATATAAAATATATAGATATGCCCGAATCCATCCGCAATCAATATCAGTATCACACTTGTGCTGAGATGGGGAAAATCCGGTCTGCCGGGTTTGTGGAAGCAATCACTTCTTTAGAAGACGGGGTATCGGATTACGTCAAAAACTACCTGATTCCTGATAAACATCTTGAGTAGGCTCAGTTTTGTAGAGAATCAACTGGCTTTGTGTTTTTCCATAATTTTTTCCAAGGTGTTTGTGGTGGAATGGCCGTGGACGATGGGAATGAGTTCGACTTTTGCTCCGTAACCTTCAACAATTTCCCGACCGACAACTTCATCGATTTTATAGTCATTCCCTTTTACCAGAATATCAGGTCTGATTTCTCGAATGAGCTTTTCTGGAGTGGTTTCACCAAACAATGTGATGTAGTCGATATATTTTAAAGCCGAAAGAATATTTGCGCGTTCTTGTTCGTTTTTGATGGGCCGGTTTTCCCCTTTTAACTTCTTAACGGATTGATCGGTGTTGAGTCCGACTATAAGAATATCCCCCATGGATTTTGCTTTTTTCAGGAACTCGATATGTCCTCCATGGATAATGTCAAAACAACCATTGGTGAACACTACCTTTTTGTCCGTGCTCTTTGCCATGCTGATAATTTTTTTCAGCTCCTCTAGTTCAAGAACGGTGCGAGAGGTGCGTAACAATTCTTCCTGAAGAAACTCGTTGATTTCTGTCAGGGTCACGACAGCGGTACCTACTTTGCCGACAACAACGCTGGCGGCCATGTTTGACAGCCATGCGGCTTCCTCATAATCGAAACCCACAAACACTGCCATACTAAATACGCTGATGACCGTATCTCCGGCACCGGTAACGTCAAAGACTTCTTTGGCCACGGTGGGAATAGATACGAGTTTTTCTTTATTTTGATATAGCGACATACCATCTTTCCCCTGTGTTATGAGGATGGCCTGTGCTTTTGTCAGGCTCAAAAGGTATTCAGCGGCCCGGCCCAAGTCTGCTTTGTCTTCAATCTTGATGGGAACCGAGCGAGCGACCTCACGGAGATTGGGTGTAATGACGGTGGCACCTTTGTATAAGGAAAAATCCGAACTTTTGGGATCGACGATGACGGATTTCTGAGATTTCTGAGCCCGGTGCGTGACAGCTTTAATGACTTTTTCTGTCAGGATGCCTTTATGATAATCGGAGCAGATAACTCCATCCATTCCGGGAATAACCTGATTGATGTACTGAATTAACTTCTTTTCAGTTTCTTCGGTGATGGGGCGGTTATCTTCCTTATCGACTCTCAAAACCTGCTGGTTATGAGCGATGATCCTCATCTTAGAAGTTGTAGGGCGATGGACGAACCGAAAAATTCCTTCCGTTTGAATAGAACGGTCATGGATGGTTTTTAAAAGTTTGTCGCCTTTTTCATCCTGCCCAATGGCACCACATAGATGGACTTCGCACCCAAGTCCCACAAGATTATTGGCGACATTGGCGGCTCCACCCAAAGCCAGGTTTTCGGATCGTGTTTCCAAAATAGGAACGGGTGCTTCAGGAGAGATGCGCTGCACACTTCCCCAGATATATTCATCCAGTATCAAATCGCCGACAACGAGAATTTTTGGTCGTTCACTGCTGCTAAAAAAATACTTAAACTTTTCTTTCATTTACAAGTCTTCTTCAATAAGTTCACAAATAATATGGCCGATGGTTATATGTACTTCCTGAATCCTGGCCGTGTCATTGGAAGGAACAACGATGGATAAATTAGCGACCTCTTTTATTTTACCTCCATTGTTACCTACCAGTCCAATGGTCTCTGCACCGATGGCGTTGGCTTTTTTTAAGGCTAGCACAACATTTTCCGAGTTGCCACTGGTGCTGATTCCGACTACTGCATCGTTTTCACGGGCATGGGCTTCGATTTGTCTCTCAAAAATTGTGTCAAAGCCGTAATCGTTGCCCAGAGCAGTTAACGAAGAGGTGTCGACGGTGAGGGCGATTGCGGGCATGGCTCGGCGTTCTTTTTTGAACCTGCCGACCAATTCTGCGGCAATATGTTGACAGTCGGCGGCGCTTCCTCCGTTACCCATCAATATAAGTTTTCCCCCTTTATCAAGACTAGACTTGATGCGGGTTGCGGCTTCCAGAATATCTCCTGAAAGGGTATCAGCGACCGTCTTTTTCAATTCGGCACTGGAATAAAGAAAATCTTTAACGCGTTGCATAAGCCCTCATTGTGCAAAAATAATAATAAGCATCTTACATTTAGCAGGTACTATTCTACAGCAAGCCTTCATCAGCAAAACTAAAAAATCCATTTCCCCCGATGATAATATGGTCGACCATATGAATTCCGATAATTTTTCCGGTTTGGTTGAGTCGATGGGTTATTTCAAAGTCTTTTTGACTAGGTGTGGGGTCTCCGCTTGGGTGATTATGGATTAAGGCGAAGGATGCAGCAGATTCACGGATCGCTGGGATTATGACCTCCCTGGGGTGAACTATGCTGGCATTCAAACTTCCTTCCGATATAGTCAGGTCTTTAATGAGCTGTAGTTTTGGGTCCAGAAGCACGATCTTTACAATTTCTTTTTTCAGGTGTTTCAGAAAAGGAGAAAACTGTTCGACAAAAGCCCGGCTGGATTTTAATTTTATCTTCAGGCCAGTTGGTTTTGAAGCCATGCGCTTCCCCACCTCCAGCGCGGCCTTGATTTTTGCCGCCTTGGCCGCACCAATGCCTTTTATCTGACACATTTCAGTGACTGTTGCCTGATCAAGATTCTCCAGAGTGCCAAACGCGCTGAGCAAATCGCGACTTAAATCCACCGCATTTTTTTTGGAGCGCCGATCCCCAGAACCTATCAGGATTCCCAACAGGTGAGCAT
>Ga0233434_1002540_pt1 | contig 15863 bp, 10 predicted proteins | sample SI_122_August201_4_FD_182738 | JGI IMG/M metagenome (GOLD analysis project Ga0233434, IMG submission 182738) | Seawater microbial communities from Saanich Inlet, British Columbia, Canada - SI_122_August2016_120_MG | ecosystem: Environmental > Aquatic > Marine > Inlet | place: Canada: British... | reverse complement strand
ACGTCGTAGTAATTTTTTATGTAATCCAGATTCTCCAGGATCAGCAGGTTTTTTTGATGGTCAATCATGATTTTTCCACCATCGCGTAATGACTTCGTATGCGTCATTGATTCTGACCATCATTGCATTAGCAGTCGGGGACTTGTTTTTGTCTGGATGGTACTTTAACGCAAATTTACGAAACGTTGATTTGATTTGCTCCAATGTTGCGTTGTGGTTTAGTCCAAAAACAGCATATGCCTCGATGACTTTCTCATCATAAATTTTTCTAAATCTTTGCTCACGTTGTTGTTTTTCTTGTCGTTGTTTTTCACGTTGTTCTCGTTGTTGATGTTGTTTTTTTCGTTGTTGATATTGCTGTTGTTGTTCACGTTGTTCTTGCTCCCATTGTTTTTCACGTTGTTGTTGTTCACGTCGTTTTTCATCTGTTTGGAAATCATCTTGCGAATTACTTTCATAATCGTATGATTGCTGAGTACATCTGTGTCTTACGTCAGGAGAATCAAACCGAATTTTTTTTCCATCCCGCATATGAGAATTGTGAAACATTATTTTTTCCTTGCATCCAAAACATTGTTTTTGTTTTGACCATCCTTCTTTTGGACATTCATGGACATTGCCAGTAGTTGCCTCAAGTGGCTTGTGAGATTTACCGTCTGATGACAGCTCATCGTCAGAAAAGCCGATGTAGGTGCCACACTTGTATTGGCAAAACTGCAAACCAAACAGAGTTTCAAATGTGGCACTCATTGTGAGTCCTCCAAAGTAGGATATGGACAGCCTTGCCCACATACGCATTTGCCAGTTTGCGATAAACCATCCATGCAGTTTTTGACGAATTTTAGCACGTGGCTGTCGTTGGATGTTTTTCCGTATTCACATTCGCACTTTTCTACACAAGTCGAATTATGTCTTGACAATGCTTTTTTGATGATATGGTCATCACCCATTAGGTTAGAGTTTGTATCCCTCACACTTACTATTGGCATCCTGCCGTTAAGTCGAGGTTATTGCATTATGCAGAAAAAATCTGCACTTTGCATTTGCATCCACCAATAGTCTTGCTGCCTATGGTTAACATGAGAACAACACAACAAATCAAAACACCAGACAAAATCATAGAATTTCTGGGAAGAGAAAACAGGATCTATCCTGCCAGAAACACAAAGGGGTACTCTGTAAGCTCCCTTCTAGGATGTCCAAGAAAGGCATTTTTTCAAAAAACCAGGACATCCTTTGAAAAAATAGACCTGACACAAGTTGAGAACAACATATGGAGAACAACCAGAGGAAACTTTCTCCACCAGATAACCCAGGCATACAGCTGGAACGAGCTTGAAGGAAAATACATAGTGAGTGTAAACGGAGAAGACATTCCGGTCTTTGGAAGACTTGATTGCTACGATCCTGAAGAGAAAAACATAATCGAGTTTAAGACAATGCAGAACGTTTCCAAAAGTGCAAGTGAGGGACTATTACCATTTGATTCACACATCAAGCAGCTTCAAATCTATGGGACAATATTTGAAGATATAATTCCAGTTGAGAAACTAACCATAGTCTATCTTGACATGAATGATGTCGTGTCATTTGAAATACAAAAAGAAGACATGTCAAACTGGATAATCAACAAGGTGACATCAATTGAAAATGCAATAAAGTCAAAAGAGATGCCAGACGGTCAGGTGAACTCATTTTGCAAACTGTGCAACTACCAAACTACTTGTTCCAACAACGAGAACGGAATTGAAAAGCCGCTATCTGTTTTGGAGGCAAAAAGAAGATGATGCACAAGCGACTAAATCCTTTGCAGGCAAGGTTGATGAATTTGAATCGGCCATTTGAGGGGAACATTGACTTCTTTGGAGGGCACATACAAAGGATGACGCATAAACAGTTCAATCAATATCAACCGGAAACAGATCATGACAACCAAAGTCAAATTCAGTTTAACAACATGATGGAAGGCAACGAGATTCCAAACATCGACGTGCTGGCATACTACATATCGCCGCACGTGTCTCAAGCAGACTGGGGAATTTACTTTCTTGAAACGGGAATCAATTGGCTTGCATCGTATTTTGAAAACAGAATCAGCAATGATCCAAACGGCAGTATTTTTATGAACATGCCAAACGGTCAAAAAACAGAACAGGAAATTCACAGGGATTTGAACAATGTTTCAAAAAAGATACTGTTGCGCCACGAGTTGGGACACTATGCGATTGATTACTCGCTGACTCGGTGCGATACAATTAACAGCAACGACTATCACCACTTCAGGGCAGAAAGACAAATACAGGGAATTCTGTTGGATGAGTCAATTTGCAATGCCAACGTTGGAAGGAAAAAATTAAAAATTTCAAACAGATTGCCAGGAGAACCCAAGATAGGGTTTGATCTTGACATGAATCCATTTTGCAACGAATTCATGGACAGCCAGCCTTTGGCATACAGGGGGTACAGGCAATTTATGACATTGTCATACAGTGAAACATGTGTTGACGCATTGAATTCAATTGTAGGAGTGAATTTCAACACAACTGATTTTAACGAAGCAATCAGAGATAGTTCTGCAATGAGCGTTCCCTTGTACGTGGTGAGCATATGATGGTGGAGTTAAACGAACAGCAAGCAAAGGCTGCAAGTCACTCCAAAGGGCCGTTGCTTGTGATTGCAGGTCCCGGAAGCGGAAAGACCCGCGTCATTATTGAAAAGATCCTCCATCTGGTGAAATCAAATGTCGAGCAGTCATCAATACTGTGCCTTACATTTACGGAGAAAGCCGCAGGGGAGATGAAGCAGAGACTCGAAAAGCACGGAATCATTGACGCAAAGATCAACACGTTTCATGCATTTTCAAAAGAAATTCTTGAGGAAAACTTTATGGAGTCAGGTCTTGGAAGGGACACAAAAATTTTAAAAAAATCATCACAGATGGTTTGGTGCATCAAAAACACGGACAAGTTTAATTTTAATTCAGACTATGTTGAGCTGGGACACAACCAGGTCAGAATCTATTCTGCAATGCTGGAGGGAATAAGCAATTTCAAGGAGGAAATGATCTCACCAGATGCAGTTCAGGATCACATCAATGAAAACTTGAAGGCATTGGAGTCAAGGGATCCGGATGATGACGACGTCAAAGAGCAAAGCAAGTTTTTCAACAAGCTAAAAGAGTTCAACAAGGTGTACTATGCATACCAGCAATATCTCAAAGAAAAGCATCTCATAGATTTTGACGACATGATTACAAAAACGGTAGAACTGCTGCAAAAGGATCCGGTAATTCTTTCAAACTATCAGAAAAAATTTCAGCACATACTGGTTGACGAGTTTCAGGACAACAATTTTTCGCAGCTGGAAATTGTCAAGATGCTGGCAAAGCACGGAAACATTACGGCAGTGGGGGACGACGACCAGTGCATAATGAAATTTCAGGGAGCATACTCGGGAATATTTGATGACTTCAAGTCGTCATACACATGTGAGACAGTGGAGCTGAGTCAGAACTACCGCAGCAACCAAAACATTGTCAAGCTGGCAAACCAGCTGTTGGATCCAATATCCAACAGGGTGAAAAAGTCACTGTTTTCATCACATGAAGAGGGGGAGCCAATCAGTGTTATACGTACAGCCACGGACAACGGGGAAGTGGAGTTTGCAGTAAACACAATTCAAAAGATTATCGGAAAGCCGCTAAAGAGACGCGACGGCACCACCAAGCCAATTGCCTACAGCGACATTACAATTCTGTCAAGAAGAAAGACAGAGGGACAAAAGTTTGCAAAGACCCTGAAGTCATTTGGAATACCTGCAACGTTTACCGGAGAATCAAACATATTTGCAAGTCCGGGAATTCTGGATTTGATTTCGTTTTTAAAAATTACCAGCTCTCCGCTGTCGTCAGGTGCGGAAGTTTACAGACTTCTAAAAAGCCAGGGGATTGCAGAAAAAAACATTGCAGTCATCACACATGCGGCACACAAGAAAGCCCGATACGTGTATGACGGCCAAGACGACTATGTCTTGGAGACATTGCGCAAGTTTGACGGATTTGACATTACACAAAAAGAGGAAATCAGGGAACTCATCGAGCAAATTGACAGCATAGTTTCTTTTTCCAGCACTGCCACCATCTCACAGCTTGTGTACAAGATTATGATGTCGTATTCGGACATTTACAAAAAATCAATATACTCAGAAAAAACACAGGACAAGAAAAACATTATTTTGCTAAACAAGTTTTATGAGATCACGCAGGAGTTTCAGGACATCTATCCAGAGGAGCCGCTTTCAGAATTTTTGACACATGTTTCCATCTTGGGCGAATTTGAAATCGAGATTGAGGACGTGCTTTTTGAGGACGCAGTCAACGTTCAGACACTGCACAAAAGCAAGGGAAAGGAATTTCCAATAGTGTTCATTACGGATTTGGCTGAAAACAGGTTTCCCGTATCATACAAGGAAAGGACATTTCACGTACCTCAAAAACTGATGAGGGGTGTGGACAGGACTCTGGAGACCAGCCAGCTTCACCTTGAGGAAGAGCGCAGGCTATTTTACGTAGGCATGACTCGTGCCATGAACATGCTGTTCTTGCTGTATCCAAAAAAGTATCCTGGAAACGTAAACGAAAAGGAGCCGTCACAGTTCCTCACGGAGCTTGATTATGAAAACAATCCCTTGATCAAGCTAGTTGATTTCAAGGAATCAGAGTCCATGAACATGCAAGCAGAGGAAGTCATTGACAGGGTAAAGGCAGACTTGCAAAAGGAGGCAGCAAGTGCAGTAAACCAGCTTAATCTAAAAACTGCAATACACAGAATTGTGGAGCTTGCAAGGATAAAGCATTTTGAAAAACATGGAAACTTTGATAATTTTGATTCGCAGGAAGTCCTGAAGATAAACATGGAGGATGTAAATTTGACTGAGGAACTAACTGGGGGAAAATCCCCTCTGATTGACAAAGAAAGTTTCACACTTTCCCCTAGTAGCATCACTGCATATTCGGACTGTCCGTTAAAGTTCAAGTTTCAAAAGGTGTTGCGCGTTCCAAGTCCGTCCAGTGTCGCACTGGATCTTGGAAGCGTAGTTCATGCAATTACAGAAGAGGTTGCACAGGAAAAAATGAAAGGGGAAGAGGTTGTTGAAAAGAAGGCAATTTCAAAAATCAAAGACAAATGGATTTTCAACTCCTATCAAAGTCAGTCTGAGGAAAACACCGCAATGGAAAGGGCTGAGCAGATGGTTCAAACATATGTCAAGTGGGAAAAAGAGACAAAGAACGAGCTTGTTGGCTTGGAAGTACCATTTGATGTAAAAATTGGAGACATTACATTTACTGGAAGAATAGACAGATTGGAGAAGAATCCTGACGGAAAGTACGAGGTGGTCGATTTCAAGTCGGGCAAAACCGTAAAGTCAAAAAACAAGGCCAAGATTGACCCGCAGCTTAACATCTATGCCAAGGCAGTCGAGAAGCTAAAGGGCGAACTGCCGGTAAAAGCCTCCCTGTTCTATGTAGAAAAAGACAAGATGGTAGTGTATCCAGTTACTGAAGAGTCAGTCAACGAGACAATGGATACAATCATTGGAATGACAAAGGAGATTCTGTCTGAAAACTTTGAGGCAACGCCGAGCTATAACGCATGCATGTTCTGCTCATACCAGAGCATCTGTGACGCAAAGGTGACGGAAGAATAATTAAAAAAATCACAATAATGAAAATTCATTCAGAGTTAATTCTTTGAATTCTTGTGAAATGATTGTGAATGTTGATAAAATGTATTCTAATTCCTCAGTGTTCAAATCATAAATTTTTGCAGCACAAGCATTAATTTGCGCTTCTAGAGTATTTCTCTCATTAGAATCTGTAACGAATTTTGATATACCAACATCTGCACGTAGTTTTGAATAATCATCAGTTGTACAAATTAACATTGAAGAATTTTTGAATATTTTTTGATGCAATGAATTATTTTTATCAAATTTAGGGATTGGAAGTTCTTTGATAAAACTCAAAGTTAAATTAGTTAAAATTCTATGACGTAAAATAAAATCAACTGGAAAAGAATTAAACATTCCACAAACAAAAATTGTTTCTTCATATGAAAGTGGTTTAATGTACTTTTTTCCATCAAAGATTAAAGGTTTCAGAAAATTCAAACTATGACCCAGAAATACATTAGGTGGCAAAATTGTTGAAATTAAAGTTCGCCTATTAGAAAAATTTGTAAGTGCACGCCAAACTAATCTATAATCATCGGAAGCAATCCGAGGTTCTACATTTTGTTTATATTTTTTTATTCTGCCAAACTCTTTATTTTTTAAAAAATCTGTGCCCACTTTTTCTTCGATCCAATATGCGGGTGTTGCAAATGTATGTGTGAATTGCTCCATAGTTTCACCTTTGTATAGTGGAAACCCGATTTTAGATGTATGAAATAAATTTTGGTTTTTAGTCATATGAAATTCAGAACTTTGAGTATGAAAATTCCATTGTTCTGAATCCAATAAAGGGAATTTGAAAAGTTTCAAAAGAATTTTTTGGGTAATCTCACCATCACATTCTAAAAAAGATGATAATCTGTTTAGTGATAAATCTAATAAATCAGATTTATACTCAAATGCAGTAGATCTAAAATCAGTAAGATTTTGATCATCTATTTGATGAAATTTTGCCAATAGATTGTTTGAGTACTCTGAGCTAGATGTAAAAATTAACGTACAAAATTTTTGACGAGTATCTACATCATGAAAAATAGGTTTACGGTTGATGAATCCACATAATTCATTATTTGATGTATTGTGAAAAATTAAATCACGTAATTTTCCTGCACCTTTATCCATGTAAATTGATGCAGGTAAAACCATACCAAAAATTCCATTTGGACGTAAAATTTGAAGAGATTTTATTACGAATAATTTGTATAAATTAATATCTCCTTCACCTTTGATTTTATATTGTTCAGATGATGAAAAATATTCAATCTGTTTATCGTAGTATTTTAGATATTCAAAATATTTTTGATTGACGGTTTTATCTTGTAAGCATTTTTTTATTAATTCATTTTTTACAGGTTTTGATAATAGACTAAATGGTTTTGATTCATTATATTTTAAAATGATTTGTAGTTTCATTTCTTTTAATGAAGAAAAAAATTCATCTATGTCGGATTTAATGACTTGCCATGGGGGATTTCCAACTACCACATCAAATCCACCTGATTTCATAATACCAGGAAATTCATTTTCCCAAATCATTGCATTTGGAACTATTTGTTTATCATCGATCACGGAATTTCTGTTCAAAATATTTTTTGACAAGTTTGCCAAGGTTTCGCCAGGTTTTGCCATCTTTAAAAATAAACTAAGCTTTGTTATCTCTACAGACTCTCGATTCACATCTGCACCAAAAATGTTATTTTCTATAATTTTAGATACTTCTTTTTCTTTTTGCCAATCGTCAAGAGTGCCAGAATGTACAGGATCAGTTTCATCATTTTTTATCATTTCTATTTTCTCAGCAATTTCAAGGAGAATTTCAGCAGAATTTATTAAAAAAGCACCACTGCCACAGGCAGGATCAATGATTCTAATTTTTTGGATCTTTTCTTCCAACAGTCCTATTTCATCTCGATATTCATGAATAAGTTCTTGAACGTCATTTGTGTTATTTTTTGACAAATATGGAATTATGGAATTTCTGCACATATAGTCAGTCAAATTAACTGGGGTATAGTACACGCCATCAATTTTTCGTTTCATATCACCGGTTTTTTGAAGTTGAGTAAGATCATCAAGGGATTGTTCTAAAATGTGTCCCAAAATAGTCACGTTAAATTCAGATTTAAAATCTCTTGAATCCATAATCAGGAGATTTCTAATTATGGGACTGACATTATCTCCAAACTCTTTCCAAATTTCTTTTGAATCACCATGGAATTTTAATTCCTGAGACAATTGAGAGTGCATAATTTCATTAGCAAAAAATGATTTTGATTGAAAATCAAGGAAATAAATTTTTTCAGGAATTTTACCTGAAAATAGCTCACCGCCAAATCCATCAATATGAAGAAATTTTGAACCCTTATCAAGCGCCTCAAATATTAACATAATATCATTAAAAATCTTTTTTGAGTTTTCAGTGCACTGTTTTAATTTTAATTGTCCAAAAATTCTATTTCTAAATAATTTTGAGTCTTCAATTAACTCATTGTCTAATGCAAAAAACAGAAATAAAATTCTCTGTAAAAACAGTTGAGAGTAGAAAAGTGCGTCATTTTCAGATACATCTTGTTTTCCTTTAAATGATTTAACTAACATCATTCGAGTTTCATGAAACAGCTTGTAAAATTCATTAGTCAGTTTCAAATCCGCATTGTCAGATTTAGATTTAAATTTTTTAATGTCTTTGTTGATGACCAAGGTCTTATAACCGAAGATTCCGATGAATTCCTTTAATTTTTCATCATTATTTTTTGTACTTAGAAAATCAAATTCTTGTAGTGCTGAAAATTTTAGATTCCTCTCCATTAGGATAAATTTTTGATAATTTGTGCATACGCCATACGGCATGTGTGGGAATCTCGTCAAATTATCATATGTTTGATCAATTGGCGTAGCCTGACTTGGATCTTTACGTCCTTGGTTTGCATGAAGATTCGTTGTTTTAGTTCCTTTTGCTTCAAATAATACAGCCCATCCACCTTGAGGATCTTTGAATGCATATTCGACATTTTTTTTGTCTTTTGAATTCTGGATCAATTCTTCAGGAAAATCAAGCAGATCTCGTAATATGATGTCCTCTAACTTTCGATAGTTTGTTGTTTCTGTTTCTAGTTCTTTGCTTTCAAGCTTTTCAAGCCATTTTTGCTGTGCTTTTCTTTGAGTATCAGAAATGACAACGGTAGAAAATAATTTTGAGCAAGTGCTAGAGGAAATTATTTGAGGTTTTGTCACAAACAGTTTGCGTCGTAGTCATTGAAAAACTTTATGAGCAATTAGTTATTTGTTTTGTAATTATTAGCAATGTCATAATGTATTACAGTGTAATTCAAATCATATTTTATTTTACTTTAAACAAAATAATGTTTATTAGATTGAATTATCAAAAATATTCCTATGTCGGATGAACAAGATAACACGTGGACCACAACTCAACAAAACAGATTAGAGGAAGCAAAGAGAATTCCAGAAAACACCATTAACGATTCTCACGGTAATCAAAAAGAGCACGACGTTCCAGTTTGGGAAGACCGACCAGATGAATCCTTACCGATATTTGAAATTCCAATTGAACTTGTATCATTTAACTTTCAAAATGTACGCATAGAAAAATACAAGAAAAATGCTTGTGCAGTCAACGATATTGACGAACTTGATGAGACAAATGAAAGACACCAAGACATTATACAAAATATACTTCTAAATGCTCAGGATTATAGCCAGAAGGCAAGCGGAGATTTGGCAGAAGGCAAAGGCGGTCTTATAGAAGTTGGACAAAGAGAACCAGCTTTACTTACATCGACAGGCGTATTGTGGAATGGGAATAGAAGATGTGCAATAATGGGAAACTTGTTTGACACAAGACCTACGGGCGATTTGGGCAGATTGGTAAGAGGAAAAATTAAAGTTTGTTTTTTGCCACAAATGAATGATGATGAATTAAGGAGTCTTGAAAGAAGACTCCAGCAAGATCCAGATTACAAGCAATCCTATGGAGAAATGACAGAGGCGGTCAAATGTCAAATGGAAATAAATAATTTTGAATTTCAACAGGATGAAGAGCATGCAACAAGGGACGAACAAGAAGCAATCTTGTTAGAGTGTAAGTCATCTAGTTTTCCTAATTGGGAAGGCGTAAGAAATGCAAAGAGAAGAGTTGATTTGATGGATGATTATCTTGAATCAAGAAATGAACTAAATCCAACACAGAATTTAATAGGATATTACACGCTTTTTGAATCAACAGGAAGTGCCACTTTTTTCGCATCCTTGGCAACTTTGTTGTACAATAACGTAATTCCTTGGTATACCGATAATCCTCAACACGGAAATGCAAATGAAATGTTTGACCAGTGGAGAGAAGTGATGTTTGCAGGTCTCCAAGATAGATTACAAAAATATGATGAAGCTAAAGCAGCAGGCAATAACAATGAGGCAAGAAAATACATCAAAGACCTCTATACGCCAGTTAGAGACATGTGTCATACATTTGAGACAGCTTCAGGAGATGCGACAACAACTGATCCCGGAGACACCACGCATCTAGTACTTCAAAGAATGGCGGAGTCAAAGATAATGGAAGAATGGGATGGACTTACATCCACCGAACCAGAAGAGATAGCAAAACTGATCGTACAAACAAGGGAAGTGGATGGCCAGCAAGTACCAATTGGGGAATTAGAACATGATGCTACCAAAAGAAACCAGAGAAGTTACGCAAAAGTAGGTGATGAACCAGCTCTGCAACTTAGAACACTAAGGGATGATTTGGCAAGCATTGTTCAGGATAGCCTAGAAAGAGTTGGTCCTAATGATGTTCGTATCACAGAGTTCATTGAAAATTGTAGAGAATCATTAACCACAATAGAGGACCAAAACAATCAAACAGATTCCTGATAACATGTCCGAATTATCAATCATAAATGACTCACTAAGCATAAGATTAGATGATGTTCACAACATCAGAAGCATTCAAAAATTTTTAGCAAATCGAATGGGGTTTAGATTAAGAGGGACATTATGGGTCAGCAACAATGTTGCTGCAGAGAATATTATTGCCGTAAGGGAGTATATTCAAAGTAAAGGAGGCAATGTAATTTTAGATGATATCTGCCAGCAAACTGTCCAAGAATTTCAAACAATACAGCAAGGATTTGAAAATAGACGGGAAGAAGCAAGAGAGATCAAAGACAGTCCGGACAATAGTTTTGGAGAATTGCCTATCCAGGAATTTGGCATCAATCCCAGAACAGGGCAAAGATGGGAACTAATGAATTATCAAAGAAAACCAGTATTACACGCATTAGCAGCTGTAAACTCTGCCAATTTTAGCGTTCCAGGTGCAGGAAAAACTTGGATGGCATATGCAACATATTTTCTTGCAAAAGAAAGACAAAACAACCCACAGGTAAATAGATTATTAGTTGTATGTCCGAAACCAGCATTTCAAGTTTGGGAGGGAGAATACAAAACCATAACAGAAAATAATCCGGAAGAATTCAATCCGGAGGATAACATTTATCGAATTACTGAAGATACTGAACCAGCAATCATTCCATTTTTACCCGATAATTATGAAATAATATTAATTAATTATGAAAAGGTTAGAAATCAAAGATATGAAGCAGCATTAAATGCAATGCTTGGACGTTATGATTTTTTTCTGCTATTAGATGAATCTCATAAAATTAAAGGTTATGAAACATTTACAGGTACTGCAATAAGAGAACTTGCAAATCAAGCAAGAAGAAGAATGATTTTAACAGGTACACCAATGCCAAATTTACACATAGGATTGTGGAATCAGTTTGAATTTTTATTTCCTAATGAAAATCTTCTTGGGGAATATGATATTTTTAAAAAAAGAGTAAAAAACAACGAAGGTGAGCAACGCCGTACAGAACGAACACTTTATCCATTTTTTACCAGGGTAACAGATAATCAACTTGATTTACCCGAAACTCGACCAGTCATCGTACAATGTCCAATGGAGATAACTCAACAAAAAATTTACGATACAATTGCCCATAGAATTTTGATTAATGAAGCAAATAGGAGACAAATTAATGCATTTGAACAATGGGAAAGGAACATCACATACCTAATAATGGCAGCAACAGATCCAGGACTTTTTAGTGAGAATCATCAGTATATGTCGGATTTAATAGATTTAGGAGGAGTTGAATTAGAAGAACTGATAACAAGATATTCAGAAGGAGAATTAGCTGGAAAAATACAGGATTTAAGATCATTTCTAAATTCAGATGTGAATTTGGATGAAGAGAAGATAATCATTTGGTGTAATTTTCGTGGTACATTAACAAAAGTTCAGGACATGATAGAGCAAGAGTTTGGCGTAGGAGTAAGAAAGATAGATGGAAGCCCAGAATTGAGCCTGGAAGATAAAGAAAGAAGTCTAAGAGAATTTAGAGGAGAGACAGGAGAAACAGAAGTAAATGTTTTGATAGCCAATCCGGCTTCATTAGCAGAATCAGTTTCACTTCATCAAGTTTGTCATCATGCAATTTATGTTGATAGAACATTTAATGCAACGCATTGGATTCAGAGCAAGAAAAGAATACACAGAGTTGGAATGGATGATGTTGTAACGCGATATACAATTCTAAAAAGTACGTTTGCAGACAGTGATGATCAAACAGTTGATGAAAGAATTCGAAGAAGTTTACTCGATAAAGAAAGGAGAATGAACCAATTTCTCAATGATCCGGGTATCAACGAGAATGAAATGGAATTAAATTGGAATGAAAATGGAACTGGTGGCAATGATTATGACGATTATGCAGGTCTTTTAGAATCACAAGGTCCAAGATATACAAACAATCCGGAACCGGAAGATGACGCGAATAATTAATCTTAACAAAATAATCTGCACATTAAAAAAATTTGGTAACAATAATAAGATCACGAAGGACGGATTATTTGCAGAAATTATCAAAAATCCGCAAATTGGCGAAGGAAGGTGTCAAATAATCGCATATCAAAAACATGTCAGAATTGGTCAAGATCTTGATTTACTAAGGGAAGAAAATAAAAATTATATTTTAACAGAGTTTGGTCAAAACTTTTACGATACAATTCCTACAAAAAACAACAATCAAAAGTTTATCGATGCAATAAATAATGAATTAAAACAAAAATTGAGTGAAAAAATTTCAGAGACGCCAGAATTTATCAAAACCAAATTAGGCAAAACAGTAGTAGATATTCAAATTAAAAATGGGGAATCAAAAATTTTCATAGATAAAATGCATGCAAAGAACATCAGCAAGAATATTTTGGAACTTATGAAAGAAGTAGATTTGATTTCGTACAAATGCGGAGAATATAAGATTTCATCTAAAATCGGACATAGCATCCCAAATAAACGAAGAAGACCAATTTCAGAAAATGAATTATACAAAATTTTGGAAATTCAAAGGAAAAATGGGGAAAAATCTGAAGAAGCAACCATTGAAAAAGAAAGAACAAGGTTAAGAAATTTGGGCGTAAAGGAATCGGTTTTAGATAGGATAAATAGAAAAAGCAAGGAGGATTCCAGTGCAGGATACGACATAGATTCTTTTAACAATGCAGAAATCGGAATGGATTTTGACAGGTTTATCGAAGTTAAATCAACAACTGGAGATTATCCCATATTTTATTGGTCTGAAAACGAAAGAGAAAAAGCAAGGGAACTAGGAGACAAGTATTTTATTTATATCTGGATAAATTTTGGAAAATCTGAACAACGGCTGATAGAACCAATTCAAAATCCATATCAGCAAATTGTAGAAAAAAAACACGGCAAAGTAAAGGAAATTGTTACGTGGGAAGTGGCATGGGATGAGAGAGAGAAATAATAGAAAAATAGAATCATCTTTTGGAAAAATTTCAAAAGAATTTACAAATGAAAATGAATTTTCGTTGTGGGAAACTCAAATTTTTGAAATGATTCGAATCTCAGGCATTTCTATTAAAAAAAAATTTAGAAATTTTGTTTTGTTTTCAGGAGATAGAAAAGAACGGTACATTCCAGATTCATTGGTAGAGGGATTTGAGTACAAGGGCAAAGAAATAATTTTAGAAGCACATGAGAAAATTTCTGAAGAAGATGTAAAGAAATATAGAAGATTTCGTGGATTGTTTGGTTCATCATATTACTTGATCATGATAGTGACGGATAGTGAAGAGGCGATTTGGAAAGAAAAACAAAAAGGAAAAGAAGGCGGAATTTTCAATGAGATCTATACGGAAGCAAACATGGAGCAATTGATCAATAATTTAAAAAAATGGAAAGACGGATATGATGAAATGATTTCCCAGTATGCTCAAAATGCATCATGCCCCCCACCGCCAAAAGGACACGGATGCGGAATTGCTGCAAAAGGGTTTGAGGAGATTACCGAAATTTTTGGATACAGGGGCAAAAGGGTTCAGTCATTGTGCAGAGCATGCAGAAAAGAACATGCCAGAAAACAAAAAAATAAATTAAAAAAATAAAACAACAGTCAGAATTATTTCCAAATCAAGAGTTTTATCTAAAGAGAAACCAAATCAATCAACATGTCTAGCCTGATAAAATCCCCGCTGCGCTATCCCGGGGGCAAATCAAGGGCAGTAAAGGAGATTTGGAAATACATAGAGCCGCTAGAGCCTAAAACACTATGCTCACCGTTCTTTGGAGGGGGTTCTTTGGAGATATTTTGTGCCCAGAAGGGAATCAAAGTACATGGATATGACAATTTTCGACCACTGGTGGATTTTTGGATATGGTTGCTAAAAGATCCAAAGAAACTGGCCAAAAATGTCAAAACATACCATCCTTTAACGCCTCGAAAAAAATTCTATGATTTACAAAAAGAACATGTCACAATCAAAGATTCATTTCAAAGAGCCGTGATGTTTTATGTTTTAAATCGTACGTCGTTTTCTGGATCCACATTATCAGGAGGAATGGCATCAGGGGGTGTGGATGACAATCCTAGATTTACAGAATCATCAATTAAAAGAATAAATGATTTCAAAATTGATAATCTAAATGTAAAATTTGCTTCTTTTGAAAAATCCATTCTAAAACATCCCAAAGACTTACTTTACTTGGATCCACCATATCTAATTAAAAATAAACTATATGGGAATAGAGGAGATTTGCATAAAAATTTCAAACATGATGCATTGGCAGAAATCTTAAAGAAAAGAAAAAAATGGATTTTATCATATAACAATTCAAAAGAAGTTAGAGAATTATATTCAGACTACCACATTGAAGAGCCAAAGTGGTCCTATGGAATGTCAAAAGATAAGAAATCAAAAGAGGTTTTAATTTTTAGCAGTGATATCCCAATTGAACATAAACAAGATTAAGTAAAAAGTATGAAAGTTTTTCCCAGATAAATTGTAAGCAACAAAATGATTTTGAACGTATGACCATAATTGATGGGGTATTATCTGATGATAGATATCGACACTATTGGAAAAAAGCGTTGATTGAATTGGACATTATTGATGCCCAAAACTCAAAGAATAAAAAAAATATTTTTCTCTACAGACACGATGATGATCTTGCAGTAATTAGTGTGTGGACATCACCTAAAAGAACAAAAACAAATCCACTGCCCCGTGTATTTTCTACCCTTGGACACAGTGGAAAGAAGATTACCATAATCCCCGTATTGAAAGAAGAGGGGGTATCAGGGGAACAAAATTTGATTCACGCCAATACCGTATATTGGATGAGCAGTTTGGGTGTGTATGTGATTATTGGATATTACACAAAAGCAATTCTAGGCACAGTTGGCAAACAATCATCAAATGCCAAGGAAGGAAAACCTAGTAACGAGGGAAAACCAAAATTTGCAGACCAAGTCCTAAACCTGAATGACATTAGGAGACAAATTAATCTCATAATGACTGGAAATTCGGATGTTAACATATGGAACAGCAGACAAATTCAACAAATTCCCAAACTATTACAAAAATCAATAGAGACCTATGAAGAAATGGGGATAAAGCACAATGTTCCATTAAAAAAACAAGCGTTAGAAAAAAAGAAGAAAAAAGCTCAGGTGTGGGGAATGGATATAAGAATAATGTTTGATGATTTTACAAGAGATGAGATTGCAGCTCAAAACAGA
>Ga0233434_1002520_pt1 | contig 15922 bp, 18 predicted proteins | sample SI_122_August201_4_FD_182738 | JGI IMG/M metagenome (GOLD analysis project Ga0233434, IMG submission 182738) | Seawater microbial communities from Saanich Inlet, British Columbia, Canada - SI_122_August2016_120_MG | ecosystem: Environmental > Aquatic > Marine > Inlet | place: Canada: British... | reverse complement strand
TTTTACAAAAGAATATTTTTCTGAATTTTCTATTTCTGTTAAATTATAATGATTTGAGCCATAAAATTCTGCGTCTATATTTAAAATCTCAAAATTTGTATTTTTTAGAACATTGAGAATGAAATTGCTTCCAATAAAACCCAAACCTCCAGTTACCAGTAATTTCATCATTAATTCAAATAACTCCAGCCATATGATCTATTTGTTCTTTATACAAAAAATCCACAATAATCAATATTTTACATAAATTTCATTATAATTTAAGAAAATATTTAGGATGTGGATTGTTCAAAAATGAATATGAATAAAACAATCAATGTTGCATTTATTTATAAAAAGTCAAATCGATTATTATTTTCAGACAACTATGATACAACATATTATCATTTTTTTATGAATGCATTAAAAAGAAATTCTCGAATTAAGGTTGATTATTTTCATTCAGAAAAAAAAATGGATGTCAGAAAATTAAAAGAGAAATACGACATTATTTTATTATATGAGAATTGGAATGGTGGTTCTCCAGATGAATTAATTGGGATTGATGAGTTAGACATTCCGGTAATTGCCAGGTGTGGAGACTTTCATGCCGCAAAAAAATACAACACTGTAAGTTTCCATGATAAATATAAAATCGATTATTATTTCGGATTTAACACAGAAAAACTATTTCATCAATTTCATCCTAAAAATTTTAAATATAAAACAGTAATTTACGGTTTAGAACCTTCATTATATCAAAATGTACTACCTTTTGAAAAAAGAATTAAAAATAGAATATTGAATTCGGGTGCAATAGGCAACAATAGTGCATATTCCAAATTAATTAATAGATTCAAACCAATTCACGGTAATCCATACTATGAATACAGATTAAGAGCATTGTGCACTAAACTTCCATATGTAGATTATACATCAACATTAAATCATGAATTTATAGGGGACAAATATCCAAAATTGCTAGAAAAATATCAAGCGTCTATTGCATCTACAACATTTGGACCTACAATAAAATATTGGGAAATTCCAGCAGCGGGATGCATAACATTTATGGAAATCACTGAGAAAAACGGAGGATCATATTTAGGATACACAGATAACGAAAATGCGATTTTTATTAATGAAGATAACTATGAAAACAAATTAAAAGAATTTATTAAAAATCCAAACAATCCAAGATGGGAAAAAATAGCAAATAATGGACGAAAATATGCTTTAGAAAATTTGAATAACGATAAAGCTGTAGATTCTTTAATAGATTTGATGGAAGAATTGATTTTAAGATAATTACAAATTCTTAATTAACTATAAAATTTTTAATAATTATTAGGAAAATGAAAGTAGTTATTTTAGCTGGAGGATACGGAACTAGAATTGGTGAAGAAACTATAGTAAAACCAAAACCAATGTTAGAGATTGGAGGGAAACCAATATTATGGCACATAATGAAAATATTTTCAACTTATAAAATTAATGAATTTATAATATGTTGTGGATATAAAGGAAATTTGATTAAAAAATATTTTAATGAATTTAATTCTGAATCATGGGATGTAAAAACAGTAGATACTGGGTTAGACACCATGACTGGAGGTAGAATTAAAAAAATTCAAAACATTATTGAAAATAATACATTCTGTTTAACATATGGTGATGATTTAAAAAAAATTAATATTAAACAATTGATAAATTTCCATGAACAAAAAAATAAAATGGTTACAATGACAGTTACTCAACCAAAACCAAGATTCGGGATAGTCAAAATTAAAAAAGACCAAGTGGTTGAGATTAATGAAAAATCAATAAAAGATGAAAAATGGATTAATGGTGGATATTTTGTTTTGGAACCAAATATTTTTGATTTTATAAAAGGAGATGATTCCATATGGGAAAATGAATCGTTAAAAAAACTTTCAAAAAGCGGACAAGTATCTGCATTCAAGTATTATAACGAATATGTTCCTATGGATACTAAATATGACAAAATGTATTTAGAAGAACTTTGGGGAACAAAAAAAGCCTATTGGAAAATATGGGATTAAAGAATCATTCAAATCGTAGTTAATTTGAATAAAAACTAGACTAATATGAAATGTAGATTTTGTAAGTATCCATTAAAATATCGTTTTTTAGATTTAGCTAACACACCTCTAGCAAATTCATACTTAACTAAAAAAGAATTGAACAAACCAGAAGTTTTTTTTCCATTATGCGCATATGTATGTAAAAATTGTTTTTTAGTTCAATTAGATGAAGTTGAAAATCCATCAAAAATTTTTTCAAATTATGCTTATTTTTCATCATATTCAAAAACATGGCTAAATCATTGCAAAATACTTTCTGAAGAAATTGTCAAGAGATTTAACATAAATAAAGAAAATAGGATTTTAGAAATTGCAAGTAATGATGGGTATTTATTAAAAAATTTTAAAGAAAAAAAGATTCCTATTTTAGGAATTGAACCAGCATCAAATATAGCAAAAATAGCTAAAAAAAATGGAATTCCAACAATAAATAAATTTTTTTCTGAAAAAACTGCAAATGAATTAAATGATCAAGGAAAAACAGCCGATGTATTAATTGCAATTAATGTGTTACCACATGTACCAAATTTGAATGATTTTATTAAAGGAATGAAAAAAATTCTTAATCCTAAAGGAGTCATCATAATTCAATTTTCTGCATATTTATTACAATTAATTTTACAACGAGAATTTGATGTAATTTATCATGAACATTATTCATATTTTTCATTATTTACTTTAAAAAAAATTTTTTCTAAATATGGATTAAAAATTTTTGATGTAGAAGAAATTAAAATCCATGGTGGTTCATTAAGAATTTTTATAACACATAAAAATAATAATTTACAAATTTCAAAAAAAATTAATAATCTAATTATGAAAGAAAGAAAAAAGGGATTAAAAAATATCTCAACATATACAAATTTTGGTAAAACAGTTAATGAATTAAAATTAGAAATTTGGAAATTTTTTATAAATGCAAATAAATCTAATAAGAAAATTATTTTTTATGGAGCTCCTGCTAAAGGAAATACTTTATTGAATTTTTGTGGAATAAAAAGTGACATAGTAAAATCTACAGCAGATATAAGTCCCCATAAACAAAATCTATATCTCCCAGGAAGTCACATTCCAATCTATCATCCAAATAATATTAAAAAAGAAAAACCAGATTATGTTGTGATATTAGCTTGGAATTTAAAAGATGAGATTATTCAACAATTAAGTTTCATTCGAAAATGGGGTGGAAAGTTTGTTATATTAGTTCCAAAGGTGAAAATAATAGATGATTTTTAAAAAAATGAAATTAGATGGGGTATTTGTCCTTGAAATTGAAAAAATAAAAGATGAGAGAGGATTTTTTGCAAGATCTTGGGATACTGAAATTTTTTCCAAAATGAATTTAAAGTCACAAATAATTCAATGTAATATTTCTTTTAATAACACTAAAGGAACCATCAGAGGGATGCATTTTCAAATTAAACCATATGAAGAAAGTAAAATAGTCAGATGTACCAAAGGAGAAGTATTTGAAGTTATAATTGATTTACGTGAAAATTCTGAAACTTTTCTTCAATGGGATAGCATCAAGTTAACTCAAGATAATCATAAAATGGTATATGTTCCAGAGGGATGTGCATTAGGATTTCAAACATTAGAAAATAATACTGAAATCTTTTATCAAATGACTCAAAAATTTTTTCCAAAATTTGCAAAAGGTCTTAGATGGAATGATCCTAAATTAGGGATAAAGTGGCCACTTCCACCAACGGTGATTTCACAAAAAGACAAATTATGGCCATTATTATAGGTGATTAAAATGAATAATGATGAAAAATTTGAGCATCGAAATAAAATAAAAATTCATGAAATGGGTAAAGATAATGAATTTTTAAAAATATCAAAAAAATGGTTGCAAAATAGTATTAAACATGAATATTCATATCATTTTAGATGGCTTGGACTTCCAATCATCCAATATCCTCAAGACATTTTAGCTATTCAAGAATTAATTTGGAAAGTTAAACCAGACATAATAATAGAAACAGGTGTAGCAAGAGGAGGTTCATTAATTCTTTCTGCATCAATTTTAGAGATAATTGGAAAAGGTCAAGTAATTGGAATAGATATTGATATTCATAAACATAATAGAAAAGCTATTGAAAAACATAATTTATCAAAAAGAATTAAATTAATTCAAGGTTCATCAATTGATTCAAAAGTTATAGAACAAATTAAAAAAATTTCTAAAAATAAAAAAAATATTTTTGTATTTTTAGATTCAAACCATACTTTTGATCACGTTCTAAATGAATTAAATTTATATTCTAAATTTGTAAAAAAAGGTAGTTATATTGTTGTATTTGATACATTGATTAACGACATTCCAGATAAAATGAATTCAAAACGTGTTTGGGGTAAAAAAAATAATCCAAAATTAGCAGTAAAAGAATTTTTAAAAAATAATAGTAGGTTTAAGATTGACGAGACAATTGAAACAAAACTACAACTTACTGTTGCTCCAAGCGGATATCTTTTTTGTATTAAAAACTAAATTTTATTTTTAGTAATGTTTGTTATAAACAAAATTTCTCCAATATTCAAGTGTGTCTAACAAAATTTTATCTATTGAAAATTTTGGAGTCCAACCTGTCAATGCCCTAAATTTTGATGTATCTCCAATTAAACGAGGAACTGATGTAGGTCTCGTATATTCAGGAACTTGTTCTACGCAAATATCTTTTACTTTTGAAAGTGAAATTAATTTATCAATAATTTCTCGATAAGTAAAAATTTTTTCACTTTCATCAGATCCAATAAGATATAATTCTCCAGGAGTACATTTTTCTATTGCAATCCAATATGCCTCAACTAAATCTCGAATATGAGTAAAATTTCGTTTATCACCAGTATGTCCTGTTTTAATTACAGGTTCTTGAAGTCCATTTTCAATTCGTGCTATTTGATAAGCATACCATGGAATTCCAAAAACATTATCTCTTCTTGGCCCTTCATGATTGAAAGAACGAACACGAATTACATTAAGACCATATGATGTGTAATATACGCTAGATATTAGATCTTGAGCAATTTTTGTTACAGCATATGGATTTACAGGTCTTAAAGGAGAATTTTCTGTAATAGGCAATTCAGTTTCATAAATTTCTCCATATTCCTCTCCTGAACCGGGAATTAAAATTTTTGAATTCAACCCTAGATCTTTAATAGATTCTAAAATATTTACAGTTCCTTTATAATTTACATCCATATAATGAGATGGATGATCCCAAGAGGGACTAACAAAGCTTTCTGCAGCTAAATGAAAAATTTTATCAGGTTTAGAAATATTTAGTGCTTTTTTAACAGATATTGGATCAGTAATATCACAGTCAATCCATTGAATTTTTTCAAGTATATCTTTCACATTTCTCATTCTAGATAAATTCCATCGTTTCAAACCATAAACAGTATTTCCTTTTTCCAACATTAGATCAGCTAAATGTGAACCTGCAAAACCCGTAATACCAGTAATTAAAATTCTTTCAGCCATATGGAATTATTAAAAAATATAACAAATTAAAGTCTTATTAAAAAAGGAAAATAGTTTATTAGATTAAAAAATTTTCAAGTTTTTGAACAGCATTTTCTAAATTAAAATTTTGAGATATTTTGATTGTTTTACAACCAGCTGAATTACCAGCAATAATATCAGATTCACTATCACCAATAAACCAACTTGATTTTAAATCAATGTTCCAATCATCAGATGCTTTGAATAATAATCCAGGTTTAGGTTTTCTACACATGCAAGATTCATTTGGCATATGAGGGCAATAATAAAATGCATCTACTTTAGTTCCAAAACTTTTCAAAAAACTTTGAATTTTTTCATGTATTTCAGATATTTTTTGGTGACTAGTAAATCCTCTATTAATTGCAGATTGATTTGTAACTACAATTACTAGAAATCCTAAACTATGAATTTTCTTGATTGGTTTTGGAATGAAAGAGAATATGTCTAACTCATCTATAGATTTTACATAATCATATTTTAATTTATTGAGAACCCCATCTCTATCTAAAAAAACTGCATTACATACATTATTCATATTTGAAAAGAGGTTTTCCATTTTTCCTAATTGAATTAATAATACTATGACAGAGTGTCAAATGTACAGATTCAATAATTAACATATCAAACGAAGGAACAGTTATTGAATAATCACAAATTTTTTTAAAATTACCTCCAGTCATTCCAGTAAATCCAATACAGATACCTCCATTTTTTTTTGCATATTTTATTGCGTTAACAACATTTTTTGATTTACCACTACCACTAAAAGCAATTATAATATCGCCTTTTTGTAAAAAATTTTTTAATTGTTCTTCAAAAATAGAATCAAAAGATTGATCATTTGACCATGCCAAAGAAACAGGAACATTATCAACTAAAGAAATAGATCTAAATCGTTTATTGTTTTTAGTGATTGTTGTTTTTAAAAGATCAGAAACAAAATGAGATGCAGTAGAACCTGAACCACCATTTCCAAATGTAAATATAGTTTTCTGATTTTTTTGAGCCCGTAATAACAAAAATATTATTTTTTCCAAAATTTTGATTTCATTATTTAAAGAGTCAATACATTTATTTTGATCTTTTAAAAAATTGTTAATTTCTTTTTGCATTAAACTTTGTTATTTATCTATTCATATAAGTTTAAAATTCCAAATTAGTTTTAGTCATAAAAGTAATAAATTAAATAATTTTTATGCTTAAAAATTTTTTATTTTAAATATCCCAATTTAATTTTAGACCAAGTAAATGTTCTAATTCTTGATTATATGGTTTATAGAAATCTATTAAAGATTTTCTTGTTTCTAATTTGATTGATTCATAATGACCAACATTTTTGTGTGAAAAATCAGAAATTATAAAAGAAGGAATTTCAAGAAAAGAATGAACTTTTTTTAGAACATCATCTCTGTTTTTGTTAAGATCATCTGTTAAAATTATCATAATTTGTTTTTTATCAAATAAAGAAAATAGTTTTTCTATATCTTTTACATATTTCCCCATTTCAATATATGGAGGCATGAAAAATCCTTGATTGGTCTCATTAATTTCATTATTTTGAAGTTTTTTATTTAAAATTGAATTTCTTTCTTTATCAAGAGTAATTACTTCATCAAAAAATTCTATTGGTTCAAGTTTTCCTCTTCTCTGATGATGAAAATGTGAAAAAGATCTGTCAATCGGATTTCTTAGTAATAAAATTAATTTTATATTTGGAAACATAGATTTGATTCTGGATAAAGCTAATGGATGAGAAATATACAGAGGAGTAGCTTCACCAGTAATAAAATTAGAATGAAATTTTTTCTCAAAGAAAAATTTTTTAAAAATTAATGGAAAATGATTTTTATACCATCTCATGCCTTTAGAAAAAGATAAATTAAAAAAATTAATTTCTTTTCTATAAGTAGATCCTACATTTGGATGTTGAACCAAATAATCATACAAAGATGTTGTTCCACATTTTGGATAACCAAGAATTAAAAAATCAGGTTTTAATCTTAAATCAGCAGTAAGGTGTCGAAAAGATTTTTCAAAAGTAAATCTATATGGATTAATGGATGGATGTTCAATTAACCAATTTTTAATACGCTGTCTAACAATAAATTTCATATATTTTTAATAAAAAATATATTAATTTAAGTTTTTAAAATTTAAATTAATTCAGAAAATCACGATAAATCATGCAAATTTAGAACTTTAGGACCGTCAGCATAAAATTTGAAAGGAATGTGAATCAATCCTAAACTTTGCATTTTATTTTTTAATTTAGTTTGTTTGGATTTTTCACAATAAAATAATATGTGTCCCCCACCACCTGCACCAGTAATTTTTCCACCCAAAGCTCCATTTTTAATTCCATAATCATAAATTTTATCAATTTTATCATTACTTACTTGTGAACTAAATTTCTTTTTTGTAATCCAACCTTTATGCATAACATTTGCAAAACTAGCGATATCATTATTTTTTAATGATTCGTATAGTTCTATAGCAAAATCTTGAACTTGATGTAATGAATTTATTATTGTAGGATCATTTTCTTTAATTGATTTCAACTGATGGGATAAAACATCTGAACTTTTTCTTGTAGTACCTAAAAAAAATAATATTAAATTATGTTCCAATTCATCTAATGTTGATTTTGACATCAAAATAGGAACAACCTCAGTAGAATTTTTGTTAAATTTAATTAAATTAAATCCTCCAAAAGAAGTTATGTAATTATCTTGTTTTCCAATTTCATGATTTAAAATATTTCTTTCGATATAAAATGAAGTTTCAGCAATTTTTTTTGAATCCCATTTTTCACCTTTCAAATATTGAATAGTGTTTACACAATTTACAGATAGAGAGCTTGAACCACCAAGACCAGAACCAGGTTTAACATCACTACAAATAAAATAATCACCACCTGATCTATAATTTAGATATTTTACAACAGATATTGCAATTTCAGTTCCAGGCATCAATTGTAAGTTATTAAAATCTGTAATTTTTTGATGTGATTCAAAATCTGGTGAAAATGCTTGAAATGAATTATCAACTCTTGGATTAAAAACTAAATTTGTAAAAAGTGAAATACTTGATGAAACAACACAGCCATTAAATTTTTCATAGTATTCAGGCATATCAGTACCACCACCTGCAAAACTTAACCTCAAAGGAGAAATTCCAACAAACATAAACAATACAAAATGTAAAAATCTTTGATTTAACTCTTATGTCATATCACAAAAATTTTGGCAATCAAAAATTTATAATTCTTGGATTAGTTCCAAATAATTTCCTTCAAAATCTTTACAAAATGTTACTTTTAATTTTTTATTGGGTGAAAGGAGAGGGTTACAGGTAAAAAAGACACCTTCTTTTTTTAATTTAAAAAAAAGATTATCTAAATCTTCTACAGTTAAAGCAATGTGTGTAAATCCATGATTATCTAATTTGTTTTTTTTATTAAAAATTAATTCATTAGAAATATACTGAATTAATTCTATTCGTGTATTGTTATCATTTGCAGAAAGTTTTATAGTTTTTAAAATGACATTATCTTTAGATAAAATTTGATTTATAAAAAATCCTTTTTCCTCAGTTATGCCTTGAATTTTTAATCCCAATAAATCACGATAAAAAATTAATGCTTTGTTCATATCTTTCACAACCAACCCCAAATGTCGAATATTTTTCATAAATCAAATTAGATCATTTAGTATTAATCTTTAATTATTTCTTATTAAAAATTAATATGATTAAATTTTAAGGGTATTTATCAGAATATAAATATACTAAAAACTAGGTAATTTATTCAAATGAAAATTTTTGTAACGGGATCAGAAAGTTTTATCGGTAAAGAACTCATTAAACAGTGTCAAAAACAAGAAATAGAAATTATAGGAATTGATCTAATAGATGTCAATAATACCAATTACAAATATATCAAATTTGATATTTGTTCAAACAAAATATGTAATATAATTCCTGATGATGTTGATATAATTATTCATTTAGCTGCACTTTCTAGAGATTCAGATTGTAAAGGTAATTCATATAATTGTTTTAATGTTAATGTAATGGGCACATTAAATTTAATGAGAGCCGCAAAAAATAAGAAAATTAAACAATTTATTTTTGCTTCAAGTGAATGGGTATATGATCATTTTACAATTAACGAAGAAAAAGATGAAAAATCAATAATAAATATTTTTAATCAAAATGCAGAGTATGCAGTTTCAAAAATTGTAAGTGAGATTAACCTAAAACAAGAATTTGTTGGTAGTGATTCAAATATTACGATTTTAAGATTTGGGATAATTTATGGACCTAGAAAACATAATTGGTCTGCGGTTGAAGAAATTTCAAGTAAAGTAAAAAATCAAGAAAAAATTACCATTAATTCATTAAAAACAGGTAGGCGATTTATTCATGTTAATGATATTGTAAATGGGATAATTCTATCAATTGGCTTAAAAGGATTTAATACAATTAATCTTACTGGAAATCAAATAATTACTCTTGAGGAAATAATTAAAACAAGTGAAAAAATTTTTAGAAAAAAATCATTTTTTGAAGAAAAAAATTCAGAAAAAATTAGTATACGTAATCCATCCAATAAAAAAGCTAAAAAATTACTCAAATGGGAACCTAAAATAACACTAGAATACGGAGTAAAAACATTACAAGAATACATTTAGATAAAATGGCTAAAAATTCTAAAAAAATCATAGAGCAAGTTTTACAAGTAAGACTTTCACAAATGTTAATAAATGAAGAATACAAAAATGGAAAATTTAAAATTCCAATCCATTTAGGTTTTGGACATGAATCAATTAGTGTTGCAGTGTCAAATATAATGAAAAAAAATGATGAATTAATTCTTTCACATAGAAATGCATCATATAATTTAGCTCGAATAAAGAAATTAAAACCTATAATTGATGAATATTTGTTAAAATCTTCTGGATTAATGAATTCAAAAACAGGATCAATGAATTTGATTAATCCTAAATTAGGAATAATTTATTCTTCAAGTATTTTGGGAAATAATTTTTCTGTAGCAGTAGGTGTATCTATGGCTCAAAAAATATCTAATAAAAATAACATCACTATAGTTTTAGGAGGAGATGGATCAATTGAAGAAGGTAGTTTTTATGAAAGTCTATTAATGTTAAAAACTCTAAAATTGAGTTCTTTAATTATTATTGAAAACAATGAATGGTCAATGTCTACAAAAATTAATGAAAGACGACATTCAATTGATTTAAAAAAATTTTCAAATTCATTAGGTATCAAATATATTAAAATGAAAAATAATAATCCATTTGAATATATTAAAACTTTAACAAAATTAAGAATACAATGTATTAAAGAAAAAACTCCAATTGTTATCGAAGTATTTCTTTCAACATTAGGTGAATGGAAATTAATGACTACAGATTTTCCTAATGGTAAATTAATCAATTATCATGCAGGCCCTACTCCAAGTGTAGATTTAGAAAAATGTCAAATAAAAATTAGAGAAAATATAGATGATCCAATATATGTAATTGAAAATGAAATTAATGGTAAAATTGAAGATTTAGTAAAACCAATTTTAAAAAAACTAAAGAGTGAGATAAAATGAAATACTTAGATTTTATAAATAAGCAAATTTGTAAAACTGTTTTAAAACCAAAAAAAATAGTTTTATTTGGTCAAAATATAACAGCAGGTTCACATTTAGGAGGTTTGACAAAAAAATTACAGGTAAACGATAAATCTAAAATTATTAATTCTACTAATTCCGAAAATTCTCTTTGTGGATTTGGATTTGGTTTAATGATGAATAATGTTTCATCAGTCTTTTTTATGAAACAATTAGATTTTTTGTTATTAGGAATAGATCATTTAGTTAATACCTATAATATTATTCGAAGTACAAAAAATGATTTAAAATCATCATTCACAATTATGCCAATAATTGTAGATAATGGTTACCAAGGACCTCAATCTAGTTTTAATAATTTTGCAGATATTTGCTCAATTGCAAGAATTCCAGGATATGCAATTTCTACAAAATTTGAAGCTGAAAAAATTATCTCAGAAAAATTAATTTCTCCAGGTTTTAGAATAATAGGAATTAGTCAAAGATTGTTTAAAAATGAAATTAATGAGTTACGAGCAATTAAACGCAATAAAAATTTAACATTGATTCAATATGCAAAAGGAAGTAATGTAACAATTGTGTGCTTTAATTTTTCATTTAGTATTGGATATGAATTATTACAAAAATTCCATGAGAGAAAAATAAAATCTAGTTTATTTAATATAACATCATTAGTTCCCATATCTTGGAAGACAATTATTGAAGATGTTAAAAAAACAAAAAATCTTATTGTGATAGATGATAGTAAAAGTCAAAATGTAGCATGTGACAATTTAATTTCACAAATTCTAATTAATAATAATTTAATTAATGTACAGATTATTAGACGTAGTATTGATGATAATTGGTTAAAACCAAATTTAGATAATTTAGAAATTAACGTCTCAAAAATTATTAAAAAATTAAGCAATTAGAATAAATTAATTATTTTATATTTTTAATTAATAAAATTATTTTTATATAGATAAGAAATTCCAGAGTTTAAATCTGAAAATTTAAATCCTAAAATGGTTTCTAATTTTGTTGAATCCAAACATGTAGAAATTGGTCTTGGTGCAATTTGTTTTTTTTCTTTACTAGTAACAGGTTTTATTAATTTTGAATCATATCGAAATTTCTTAGCCAACAAAAGAGCAAAGTCATATCTATTGATACAGGTAGAACCAGAAGCATGAAACAAACCAAAAATATTTTTATCGATTATTTGTGTTAATGATTTTGCCAGATCATTTACTAATGTAGGAGTGTTAAATTGATCAATAAATGGGTCAACAGTTTTTTTATTTTTTAAATATGGCAATATCCATTGTGTAAATCTAGACCGGTGATGAGAACCATACACTACCGAAGTTCGTAAAACTGTATTTTTTGATGAAAATTCTAACACCAATTTTTCTGATTTTAATTTTGTTTTTCCATAATAATTTATTGGGTTAGGCATATCATTTTCAGTGTATTTTTTATTTAGTTCTCCAGGAAAAACTGCATCAGTTGAAAAATGAATTACGCGTGAACCAATTTGTTCACTAGCTTTTAAAATATCAATTACTCTAGTAAGATGTAATAAATCAGCATCTTCATGATTTATTTCACAATGATCAACACTAGAATGAGCTATGGTATTAATTACAACATCAGGTGCGTATTGCAAAATTAATTCGTTAAGTAGTTTTGGTTGATTAATCAAATCTAAATGTGTAGAATCTTGATGACTAAAATTCAAGGAGTTTTTGTTATATGTTAAATGTATATCAAAAGAATCTTTCGCATATTCGAAAAAAGTACTTCCAACTAAACCACTACCACCTAAAACTAAAACTTTTAACATTTTTTACTAAAAACTATGCAAATTAAGAGATATAAAATTATTACAATTATAATAGATCATATAAAAATATGATTTAATGAAAAAACCAATGGTTACAATTGGAATTCCAGTGTATAACGGGGAAGAAGTTATTGAAGATAGAGTCAAACAAATTTTAACTCAAACATTTCAAAATTTTATTTTAATTATTTCAGATAATGGTTCAACTGATCAAACACAAAATATTTGTGAAAAGTTGATTAAAAATGATGAGAGAATAACATATTTTCGACATAAAGAAAATAATGGTCCTATTTGGAATTCAAATTTTTTATTAAATAAAGCTGTTACAGATTATTTTGTTTGGGCTGCAGTGGATGATATATGGAGTAAAGAATTTTTAGAAAAAAATATCACAATTTTAGAAAATAATGATAATATTGTGGGGTGCATAAGTGAATATGATCTTTTTAATCGAATAAAAGATCCAACATCACAAAAAATAAAAATTTCTGTTTTAGAGAATATTAAGAAATTTCAATTTGTGCATCCCGTAAAAGGAACTTTTGAAGAAAAAATTAAATTTTTATTAAATTTTTGTATGGGTAGTCAAATTTATTCTGTATTTAGAACTAAAAAATTACAAAAGGTGAATGTTTTAGGATATTATAAAGGATGGATGGTTGATTTAGCATTAGTTCTAAATATTATCAAAGAAGGAGATTTAGAAGTAACAGAAGATGCGATAATGCATAAACATGTTGCAAAAAAATCAACATCAATAATAAAATATATGATTAATCAAAAATATGATTTAAAGAAAATAATATTTCTTGAGAATACATTTACATTTTGGTGTTTAAGGAATTTAGGAATAAAAAACTTCTTTAAAAATTTTAATTTTTTTATAAGATTAAATGTTAAAGGTTATTATGCTATTTTAGCAGAATCAATTAGAATTTGTAAAAGAATGTCAATGGGTCAAGAAAAATATTGGTAATGATTTTATTATTTCAGAGTGATTTCAATGACTGTTTCATCACATAATTCTTCATTTGAATTTTTGTTTTCTTGTTTTCGTATTACAAATTCATTTTCAGATAATCCACTATTTAGTAATGTTTTTTTTATTTTTTCAACTGATAAATCATTATAATAACAATTATCGTTATCTCGCCAATTCATTTTATGATCGTGTAAATCTGGAAAGAATCCTCTATATGCATTCACATAAGCATATTTTCCACATATTTTTACAATTCTTTTTAAAAATTCATCAATATCATAAACGTGATCAATAACAGCATGAGAATAAACTAAATCATATTTTTTATCTAATTTCATTTTTAAAAAATCCCCATGAATAAATTCAAAAGAAGAATTTTTTTTGCAGAATTCAATATTAGGTTTTGAAAAATCAATTCCGGTATATTCTTTATTAATAAACAATTCAACATGTTTTAATGGATAAATTCCAGTTCCACAACCAACTTCTAATATTGTTTTAACATCATTTTTGGAGGAAATGTAATTATTAAAATTTTGATGTAATTCAGTATTTTCATTGTGAATCTTATCATACCAATTATCATTTGCTTTATTCCACTCTTTATTTCCATATGAGGATTTCCCAACAATTTTTGTTTTCAAATTTCTAAAAATAGTTTTTGAAATTGCTTCAATATCCATATTATTAATGGTAATTAAAACAGATTATAAATTTATTACAGAAATAAATATTAAAAAACAATTAACAATTAAAATTTATTTTTAGAAATTAATACATCAAATATTTTAAAACCAATTTATGACATATTTTTAGGTTTATTTACAAAACCACCAGAAATAAGATGATCTATATTTTTAAGAATGTTTTGAATTTCTTTTATTTCTTTATCATCAAGTTTTTCATCATTTGAAAGTTTTAACAACATAATTGTCAAAATACGATACATTGGAAAAACAACCTTTTGATCATATCCTGGTCTAATTTTAAAAAACCATGGATTTGAATATACACCTATATCAAGTTCAGATGAATATGCAGGAATTCTTCTAAAATGAATATATCCTGCTAAAACTAAAATTGGAATTCCAATTATCATAACAACCAGAAAGTAACTCACAAAAGAAGGAAAAATTGCTTGTAATACAGGTATATTTTCAATTGCAAGATAGTATGTTACAACTAAAGTATTGATTGCAGCAAAAATGAATGCAAAATAAGTACTCCAACCGGTTCTAAAATAATACCAAGCACGAAAACCAACCTTCTGTTTCATCATGATAATATTATTTTTTAGTCCTATATGAATAGATTGTATGATTTAGGAGATTAATTAAAATGCAATAAAATATCTAAAAAAATGTTGAGGATAATATTTGCAATAGATAAATCAAGATTTGATTATTTACTTCCTCTAACAAATTTTTTGTCAAAAAATAATATTGAATGTAAAATTATTAATGATTTAGACATTTATGATAATTCATTATTTTCAAAAAAAATATTACGTTGGCTTTATACTCCATCAAAATTTAAACAAATAATTAATAATTATTTGCCAGATTTTATTTTTACAGAAAGAACAAGTCATTTTAGTTCATTAGTATTAAAAACCAATATTCCATTAATTATTTTTATTAGAGGAAATATGTGGATTGAATCTGAAATTGCTAAAAAAACAATACACACATCAATAGAAAAAAAAATAGAAATTGGTTTAAAAAATATAATTAGAGAAAAATGTTTTAAAAATAAATCAACGATTATTTTACCAATTTGTAATTATTTAACAGAAATTATAAAAAATAAATATCCAAAAAAAAATATTAAAACATTTTATCAAGGAATAGAAGTTGATTTTTGGAAACCA
>Ga0233434_1002512_pt1 | contig 15947 bp, 15 predicted proteins | sample SI_122_August201_4_FD_182738 | JGI IMG/M metagenome (GOLD analysis project Ga0233434, IMG submission 182738) | Seawater microbial communities from Saanich Inlet, British Columbia, Canada - SI_122_August2016_120_MG | ecosystem: Environmental > Aquatic > Marine > Inlet | place: Canada: British... | reverse complement strand
AGCATGCCGGTATAAACTGCGACCTTGCCGCCGGGTAGGGCGAAAGCATTTTTCTGTTCTGACTCGATCAAGCGGAACTCCCAATCCAGTTCGGGCATGTCGCTCACCTCTACGATCTGCTGACCCACACGCTGAAGCACTTGTTTCAGATGCGTGTTTTCCGAATCCTTCTGGTCTTTAAGAGTTTGCTGGTAAGCCTGCTTGCCCAATGCAATTTCCTGTGACAAAGGAATAAGAATCAGGGCTTGCCGATCTGAAATCGGTGTGGTGGCACATGCGGTCAAAAGAAAAACTACAAAAATAATTTTTAATGAGGTTTGCATACATTAATTATAGAAGGCCTTGGTGTGGTTTTCAAGCACTTGGCGTGGGGCCGACTAGCAATAGCTGGATTGTGCGAACAAAAAGTTGTCTTAGCACACGCCGAGTGGCTTGCGTCGATAGTGGGAATGTCTTATGCTTTGCCCATGAAACGGGATTTATGGAACTATGAAATCAAGGCGCGTGATCAGGGTTGTCAGTTTGTTGCTGGGGTGGATGAGGCAGGGCGAGGTCCTTTAGCGGGGCCGGTGGTTGCTGCTGCCGTGATATTGCCTCTCGATACAATTCTTGAAGGTCTGGACGATTCCAAAAAACTTTCTCCTGCGAAACGTGAAGAGCTGTTCCCAAAGATACAAAATATGATTCACGGCGTTGCAGTGGTCAACCAGGAAGTGATTGACGAAATCAACATTCTTCAAGCGGCGCGGTTGGCGATGAAACAGGCGGTGGAAAAACTGTCGTCAGATCCGGACCTGCTTCTCATTGATGGCAACCAGAAAATAGATTCTTCTATTGAGCAGTGGGCAATTGTGAAAGGAGACGCGAAAAGCTTTTCCATAGCCGCTGCATCCGTATTGGCAAAAGTTACCCGTGATCGTATTATGGAAGACTATCATCACCTCTACCCGCAATATGAATTTGCCCGGCATAAAGGCTATGGCACGAAATTGCATCGGGACTTGATCGCCGAGCATGGCCCTTGCCCAATCCATCGCCGAACATTCAGAGGTGTTACGGAGTACCTCCGCTAGTGTAGTGTCTCGTGTAAAGCTTTTCTGGTATTTTGGGTTCTGTTTCAAGTTTTCTGGAGGCGGGAAATAATAATATCCCTCCCTTCATAGGGAGGGACTGAGGGAGGGTTGGCTTTTTCTTTTCGGGTTTGAGTTTGAAAGATACTGGTTAATTTCAGATGCAAATCAAACCCTCCCCTAACCCCTCCCTATGAAGGGAGGGGAATGCGCTATCGTATTATCCACCAGAATGGTTTTGCTGGAGACACTACACTAGCAACTGCTCTTTTTAGTTTAACGGGTTCTTTCACATTGGCCCCACGCCGAGTGGCGAAATATCTTAATCGTTAATACTTATGCTTTCTTTATCGAATAAAAAATGGTGTCTGGCTGAACCGTCTGTAGAAACGGTGTCTTTGCTGGAACGTGGGTTCCAATTACCTACTGCGGTGGCAACGCTTCTTGCAAATCGCGGGGTAACGTCTGAGGAAACGGCCAGGGATTTTATAGAAGCAGAATTTACCCGCCTGCACGATCCGTTTTTGATGAATGGTATGCGCCAGGCCGTTGACAGGGTGATTCAGGCCTTGGAGAAAAAAGAAGCCATCACTGTTTTCTGTGATTACGATGTTGATGGGGTGACCTCTGCCGCTTTTCTCACGCATTTTTTTCGTGACTTGAATTGTCCGGTCGAGGCCTATTTGCCAGAACGTAAGTCGGAGGGTTATGGGCTTAATTCCGCCGCCGTGCGCAAAATTCGCGAGGATGGCGCAGGTCTGATGATCACCGCCGATTGCGGCATTACTGGGGTTAAAGAGGTGGCTCTGGCGAATGAAATTGGCTTGGATGTTATTGTGACCGATCACCATCAAGTGGGAGAGGAAGGCCTGCCTCAAGCTATTGCCGTGCTCAACCCGCATCGAGCGGATTGCGATTACCCGTATCGTTTTTTAAGCGGAGTGGGTTTGGCATTCAAGCTGGCTATCGCGGTGCGCAATGGACTGCATTCGGCTGGCTGGTCCAAGGAAAGTCTGCCCAATTTAAAACGGCATTTAGATTTGTTTGCTCTGGGTACCATCGCCGACGTTGCACCGTTAACCGGTGAGAATCATATTCTGGCTTTGCATGGACTCGAAATGTTGTCTGTCACCGCAAAACCCGGATTGGTGGCTTTAAAAGAAACCGCAGGCATTGTGGGGAATGTCGATGCACGTTCTGTCGGGTTTGGTCTTGGCCCTCGGCTGAACGCCGCTGGCAGACTGGGCAGGGCTGATAGTGGCCTGCATTTGTTGACATCGACAAACCTAAAAGAAGCCAAAGCTCTGGCGCAGGAGTTGGAAGCCACCAACAACGAGCGAAAAGAAATTCAAGAAGAAACCGTGGCGGAAGCTGAGTCTCTTTTCCGTGATCAAATTAATATTCAAGAAGATCGAGTGATTGTACTGGCGTCTGAAATATTTCATCCCGGAGTGATCGGTATTGCCGCTTCTCGCCTCGTCGATAAATATCACCGTCCTACTGTTCTCATTGCTTTGGAGGGAGGGCAGGGAAAAGGGTCTGGTCGCAGTATCCCAAAATTTAACCTGTTTCGTGCGTTTACGGATTGTGGTGGGCACCTTGTTCAATTTGGCGGACATGCCTATGCCGCCGGGCTCACCATTAACGAGGAACAGGTAGAAGCGTTCCGCAATGCCATGAATGAGGTGGGACATCGATACTTAACTGAAGAAGACCTGGTTCCTGAAGTAAGGGTGGATGCAGTTCTGGGTCTGGAAGAAATCGACCGATCTTTTTATAACCGGATGGTTTTGCTTGAACCCTTTGGCGCTGAAAATCCAGTCCCCTGTTTTTTGTCGGAAGCAGTAAGGATTCAAGAAGTGAAATTGATTGGTAAAGAAAAAAACCATATCCGGTTTCGGGCCAGACAAGGGAAAGGCCAGATCGAAGGCGTAGGTTTTGGTTTAGCCGAGGTGCTTGAGTCGGTTGATGCCACCACGGAACTTTTTGATATCGCCTATGAACTTAACCTTAACACTTGGAACGGCAGAGACAAGCTGGAGATTAAGCTGGTGGATATTCGTTTAAACAATGCCCTGTTTTAAGGCAGAAAACCAAATCCCCCCAACCCCCTTCGTAGAAGGGGGAGTTTCAATGTACCCCTCTTCTTTTTTCTTTCCGACAAAAAGCTATTGCCCATTGGCCCCACGCCGAGGGGTCACTCCACACGCACGGCTTCTTTCGGATTGAGCTTTGCGGCAAGACGGGCAGGGTAAAGTCCTGACAGTAAAGAAACTCCCCAGAACATTGTCACCATGACCGGAATGAACAGGTAAGGAAAATGCACCTGAATGGTCCACCCGAAAGATTGTTTGTTGATCACGAAGATCAGGATATATGAAACAATCACTCCGGCTATAAAACCCAGTGCTGAACCGATCAACCCCAGTATTCCCGCTTCGATGAGCACCATGCGTTTGACTTGGCCTTTGAATGCCCCGATAAACCTGAGAATTCCTATCTCTCGTTTACGTTCTAAAATCAGCGAGACCAGCGTGTTGAACAGTCCCAGAACGGCCACCAGTATGGCGATGATTTCCAGTGAGTAGGTGATGGCGAAAGTTTTATCGAACACTTCTAGAACCTGTTGTTTCAATTCGGCATTGGAACGGATGATGAGCCGATGGTCTTTTAAAGTTTTGAGAATTTCTTTTCGGGTGGAGTCCAACTGGGTTTTGTCTGCAAGATAAATGACAAAACTGTTGATCGCAGTTTCCTGATAATAGTTTAAAAATGTGGTGCGGTCAAGAATGATGTATCCACGTTCGCGGGAATAATCAAAATAAATAGCGGCAACTTCCATTTGGGCGGAACCGCTGGGCGTTTGTAATTCGATATTATCTCCAACAGTTACTTTGTGTTTGAGGGAGAAAGCTTCGGAAACCATAGCCCGGTTCTGGTCGACCATGATGTGAGCAAGTTCATGTGCGGGTGGGCCGGTTTTGATGACCAGATTGCCGTATTGAGAAAGCACGGAAAAATCACCCGTTGCCAGTACCACGGGAAGGTCGTTGTATGTGATGTCGAGAGCACGGAACTGATCGACTGCGGCAATGCCTTCTAGGGATTTCAGTTGCTCCACCGATTCTGAGGGAAGGGTATGCTGATAGTCGATATCTCTTCCTCCTGCTACCCGGACAAACAGGTCGGCTCGCAATGTCTGGTCGATCCATACGATCACGGTTTGGCGAAAGCTGTGTACCATGATCGACATGCTGATGACCATCATGAACGCGATAGCCAGCGACGAGATGGCAAGAGCGTTACGGCCTACATTTTGCGAAAGGTTCATGCAGGCCAGCAGTCCTTCACCGCCAAACCGGTTCTTAAAAAAGTTGTGCAGTCGGTCACGGGTCCACAGTAAGATTGCGGGTGTTAACAGTGAAAGACTGAGAATGATTAAAAATACCGAAAAGAATCCGAAATAAGGGAAGTGGTTGATGGGTGGCAGTTGTGTGCAGAACGCGGCGAGTAGAACCACGATCAGGGCGGTCACGTTTAGTCCACGGTTTCCGTGAAACAGTTTGAGATCGTAACTGCCACGCCGCATGACCGTGGTAGGTGGGGTGGTGGCCGCGTCCCAGGCGGGGATGAGGGCAGATATGAAACTGAGCACCACACCTAAAATGAAATAGGGCCACATCTGACTCCATTGAAAATCCACTTCGGTGACATAGCTTGGCGCGTAAAGATTGTTGACGGTGAGTGAAACGGCATCCAAAGAAAACTGGGCGAAAAAATATCCCAAGCCGATTCCTGATACAGAGCCGATAGCACCGATGACTCCTGCTTCCAGAAAAAAGATCAGGGCGATTAAGGTAGGTGTTGCCCCAATTGCGCGCAGGGTGCCTATCTCCACTCTTCGGCGTACGACCGAAAGGGCGATCATATTGTAGATCAAGTAGAGGGCGACCAGTAGAGCCACGAAACTTAAGGCTGTTAGGTTATATTGAAAAGCCTGCAACATTTTTCCGATCTGGCGGTTCTTGCGTTGCGGGCGTTCCACTTTCATATGTCCAGGAAGCAGGGCGGAGATTTTCTCCTGCATGGATTCGAAGTCAGCGGAGGTTAGAAACTGGATGTCGATGCGATCCAGCCGACCTATTTTGTCAAACGCATTTTGTGCCGCCGCGATATCCATCAGGGCGAAATTCCCGTTCAAGGCTTTAGCGATTCCCTTGTCTTCCAGAATCGCATTTACGTTGAGAGTTTTAACTTGTCCCTTTATCAGAAACTCGATGGTGTCGCCGGGAGAAAAGTGGGTACCCGGCACGAATTTTTCGGGAAGAATAACTCCTGCCGGGTCCATTATGAGTGGAATTAATCCTTTCAGGTCTTTCTCCACAGTTTTGATGGAAAAGTCGCGGATGCCACTGTCCTGCAAAAGGTCGGTGCCGATGATCTCTACCACTTCGCCACTGGTGGATTCGACTCCATAGCCCTCAATCACTGGATAGGCTTTGATCTCATGTCTGAGTGTGTGGAGTTTTTCAAAAACCGTTTCATCAAAAGCGATGCCTTCAACTCGAATGACCGCATCGGCTCTGCCTAAAACCAGATCCACACTTTCGGTGAACGACATCATGGTTTGCTGATTGGCTAGGCGGATGCTGAGAAACACGGCGACCCCCACTGCTACGCCAAGAATGGTGATGGCAGTGCGGAACGGGTCTCGTAGTAAGGGACGCAGGATGAGTGCGGTGAACAGGTCTTTAAAATAAAGCAGAAAGCTCATGCTGTCTGATCGGTGAGTTTGCCATCGCGGATTTCGAAATGGCGATTGCCGATGGCTGCGACCTGTGGGTTGTGGGTGACCATGACCACTGTTGTTTTAAATTCGGTGGCGGCCTTTCGCATGAGGTCGATGATCTTCAATCCGTTTTCCGAGTCGAGATTGCCGGTGGGTTCATCTGCAAGCAGGATGACGGGTTGATGCACCAACGCACGGGCGATGGCGACGCGTTGCATTTCTCCTCCTGAAAGTTCAGCGGGGAAAGAGTTGGCCCTGTGCCAGAGCCCGACATAGTCGAGCAGAGTTTTTATGCGTTGCCCGTCTGTTCTGGATGAATGCGCCAGCAGAAGCGGCAGTTCTACATTCTCCATCACCGTGAGAGTAGGCATGAGATTGAAAAACTGGAACACGAAACCGATTTCTTTGCGGCGTAGCAAAGTCAGTTCATGATCGGAAAAATCGGATATCTTTCGACCGTTGAGGATGATTTGTCCCTGGTCGGGCAAGTCGAGTCCTGCCAGCAAATTGAGTAAAGTGGTTTTTCCTCCACCACTGGGACCCATGATGGTGACAAAGTCTCCAGCATCAAGGCTCAGGTTCACCGCCTCCAATGCCGTCACCGATTGCGATCCGCTTTGGTAGGACTTAAAGACGTCAATGAATTGAATGATTGGAGCTGGCATGAGGTGACAGGATATTAGAAAAAGTAGTTCCATGCCAATATAACGCGGAGAGCCTCCGCTGGCAATGAGCTATATCCTTATCTTGCGCTCAAACCGTGATGGCGGCTTAAGGGAAAGGCTCACTGCCTCCACGGCGAGTGGGCGTTGATCCTGTCGAGGGAATATGCTATGGATGGGCGTGTAAATCCAACAAATTAATAAGCAGCTATTGCGCGAGTTTTTTATAGTGGAGTTTTAGCATGGCGATATCGCAAAAGGTCACTGGATTCATGGAGAATTCTTCCTGGATTCGTAAAATGTTTGAAGAAGGCATCCGGCTGAAAAAAGAGTTCGGCGACGAGAACGTGTTCGACTTGTCTTTGGGTAACCCTGTAATGGAACCTCCCGCAGAAGTCCGGCAGGCTTTGATAGAGTGTGCGACCGATGAGACTTCAGGTTTACATCGTTATATGCCCAACAACGGGTTTGCAGATGTGCGGGCGACGATTGCAGAGTCCTTATCTCCAGAATGCAAGGTGGAGCTTTCGGCCAACGATGTGGTGATGGTTTGTGGTGCGGCGGGCGGACTCAATATTACTTTAAAAACTCTGCTCGATCCGGGTGATGAGGTCATTATCTTCACGCCTTATTTTGTGGAATATCTTTTTTATGCCGACAATCACGGTGGCAAGGCAGTGGCGGTGCCCACTCTTGATGATTTCCGGCTGGATTTTGAGGCGTTACAAAACGCGCTCAACGAGAAAACCAAAGCGGTTATCATCAACTCCCCCAACAACCCGACAGGGGTGGTTTATTCGCGCTCGGAGTTGCAGGAGTTGGCCCGTGTTTTAAAAGCGCATTCAGACAAGCTCGGCAAAGCCGTTTACCTGATCTCAGACGACCCTTATAAAAAGATCACGTTTGATGGGGTGGAAGCGCCGAACATCATGGAGTTTTACCACAACAGTATTTACATCACTTCTCATTCAAAGGACATTGCCCTGCCCGGTGAGCGCATTGGTTTTGCGGTTGTGCATCCACAATGTGAGTCTGTTGGGCCACTCATGGCAGGATTGATCTTTTGCAACCGGGTGTTGGGGTTCGTCAATGCTCCGGCTCTCATTCAGCGTGTGGTGAAACAGGTGCAAGGGGTGACGGTGGATGTGGAACAATATCGCCGTAAACGCGATTACCTCTATAAGGAACTGACTCGGATTGGCTATCAGGTAGTGAAACCGCAGGGAGCTTTTTATTTTTTCCCGAAATCCCCGTTAGAAGATGAGGTGGAGTTCGTCAAAAAGCTGGCCGAGAAAAAGGTGTTGGTGGTGCCGGGCAGAGGATTTGGTCTTCCCGGATATTTCCGCATTTCCTATTGCCTGCCCGATTCGGTCCTCGAGGGCTCGATTGCCGGGTTTGAAGAGGCCTTCTGCGAAGTAGGCATCTAGTGTAGTGTCTCGTGTAAAGATTTTCCGGCATTTTGGGTTCTATTTCAAGTTTGCTGGAGGCGGGAAATAATAATTATATCCCTCACTTCATAGGGAGGGACTGAGGGAGGGTTGGCTTTTTCTTTTCGGGTTTGAGTTTGAAAAATACTGGTTAATTTCAGGTGCCAATCAAACCCTCCCCTAACCCCTCCCTATGAAGGGAGGGGAATGTATTATCCACCTGAATGGTTTTGCTTGAGACACTACATTGGTTATGACTCTTTCTGCCGGTAACCACTGTCTCGGCTTAAAAAGTCCCTGTAAATTTCCCTCCAAGCGTAGCTTGGTTGTCTGGTGAATCTTTTCTGGTAGAATTGAATCTAACACAGTTAAAATAGTGATCGTTTTTTAAAGGATGGTTCGTTATGGCTTTGACACAAGATCAGATCAACCGTTACAGTCGGCATTTGCTTTTGCCCGAGGTGGGGGTTGAGGGACAAGAAAAAATTTGTGATTCGAAAGTGCTTTTGATTGGCACGGGTGGACTAGGTTCGCCATTGGCATTGTATCTTGCTGCGGCAGGAGTGGGGAATCTAGGTTTGATAGATTTTGATGTGGTCGACCTCAGCAACTTGCAAAGGCAGGTAGCGCATGGGGAGTCGACAGTTGGAAAGCTGAAGGTGGATTCAGCCAAGGCTCGTATTGCCGATCTGAATTCCAGCATCAATGTGACCACTTACAACACGCGTTTGTCTTCGGAAAACGTGATGGAGATTTTTGCCGACTACGACATCATCGTTGATGGTACCGACAATTTCCCCACTCGTTATCTTGCCAGCGATGCCTGTGTGTTGTTGAAGAAACCTTATATATATGGATGCATTCTGCGCTTTGAAGGCCAAGCTTCGGTGTTCGATTCCACAACGGGCCCTTGCTACCGTTGTCTCTATCCGTCACCGCCGCCACCAGGCTTGGTGCCAAGTTGTGCCGAGGGTGGGGTGATTGGAATTCTGCCCGGTATTGTCGGGCTGATTCAGGCCAACGAAGTGATCAAGCTGGTATTGGGTGTAGGCGATTCGCTTGTGGGACGGCTATTACTGTTCGACGCGTTGAAGATGAAGTTCAGGGAAATGAAATTGCGCAAAGATCCGTCTTGCCCGATCTGCGGTGACAACCCGACCATTACAGAGCTGATCGATTATGAACAGTTTTGCGGTATCGTGCCAGTGCAAGAGTCTGCCGCCGATTTGGAAATGGAAATTGCTGTGGAGCAGGTCAAACAAATGATGGATGAGAAACATGCGTTCAAGTTGATCGATGTTCGAGAACCATCGGAATACGGTATCTGCAAAATTGAGGGGGCGACCCTGATTCCACTTGGCGATATTGAAGCCAAAGACACTGCTTTATTGAATGGATTGAGCCCCGATGACGAGATTGTTCTTCATTGCAAGGCTGGGGTGCGTTCGATGAAAGCATTGAAAGCATTGGAGGAAATGGGTTTCCGCAACCTGAAAAGCATGCGCGGTGGTATCAATGAATGGTCTGAAAAAATCGACTCGTCGGTCCCTCTTTATTAGAGGCTATCTGCTTGACAAGGTGGTGGGAGGGGTTTAAGGTTGAGTGAAGCAACGTGTATATCTGTTTATTTTTATCAGGAAACTGAAAGGGGGATTTAATGAGCGACTCCGATGGGTCTGAACGAAGTTTTGAAAAGTTATCCAAGGCGATTACCGAAGCGGTCATGACGTCACCCGAGGTAAAAAAGATTGTTGCTGAAATTCAGAAAGACGACAATATCTGCCCCAAGAGTTTTATGGTATTGGTCCTTAAGATGGAAGTGCTGACCGATTCGCTGGAATTGGAATTTGAAGAGGAACTCAAGGAGGAGCGGCCCGCGCCCAAGAAGCGCAGGAGCAAGAAGTCTTCGCGAAAGCCGCAGTTCATCGATGGACAGGAACTTTCTAAAAAAGAAATCGAATTCCAAGAGTTTACCAACAAAAAATTCGATAATGATGATTGGCTCAAGAAAAACGGGCTTATTTTTTAAGGCAATACTCCCTTACCTGATTACTGTCTTCTGTTTGGCGTTCTTTATGTCCAGAACCACCTGTTCTGCAGATTATCAATCTGCTCGAAAAGAGATGGTTGAAGACCAGATAAAGCGTCGTGGCATCCAAGACACGGCTGTTTTGCAAGCTCTGCTTAAAGTACCCCGCCACTTGTTTGTCGAGCCCGAATATTTAAGTCGGGCTTATTCCGATTTCGCTCTCCCCATAAAAGAAAACCAAACCATTGCGCAGCCTTATATCGTTGCCCTGATGACTCAGAGCGCGATGTTGAAAGCCGATGATCGTGTTTTAGAAATCGGCACAGGCTCGGCTTATCAAGCGGCGGTGCTGGCGGAAATCGTCAAGGAAGTTTATAGCATCGAGATCGTTGAGACTCTGGCTCGTACTGCCGAGAGCAAGCTGAAAGAGTTGGGTTATAAAAATGTCACGGTTCGGCATGGTGATGGGTATCGAGGCTGGCAGGAAAAATCTCCCTTCGATGCAATTCTCATCACTGCGGCGACACCGAAAATACCCCGACCTTTACTTGACCAGTTGAAAGTCGGCGGCAGGATGGGATGGTTCTTCCTCTAGGGAAAACTGGATCGTCGCAGGAACTGTTGGTGCTGACCAAGCAGGAGGATGGGAGCCTGAAAGAGAAGTTCATCACGGCTGTGGTGTTTGTTCCCATGACCGGAGAGATTCAGCAATGATATTTTCAGACCAGAAAAATCATGAAAAGCGTCAGCCAGCAGTGGCCGGCAGGTTTTATCCCGCCGAGCGTGAGGCTTTGGTTCGAGAAGTGGAAGCGCATATTGATCGGAATGCGAAAAAGAGTCCAGTTGTGGGCATCGTCGCACCTCATGCAGGGTTTATGTACTCGGGAGATGTGGCGGGGGCGGTGTATTCCAGAATTGAAATTCCAGACACGGTTATCTTGATGGGTCCCAACCATACAGGCCAAGGTGAAGAGGTGGCGGTTATGACTGAGGGAACCTGGTCCATGCCGATGGGTGATATCAGCATCGACCGGGAAATGGAAAATGCCATATGCGAAGAAACTTCATTAGCAAAGCAAGACTCCTCCGCGCACCGATTCGAACATTCTCTGGAGACCCAGTTGCCGTTTCTGCAATACTTTAAAAAGGAATTTCAAATTGTCCCGATCTGTCTCAGGCAAATGAAAGTTTCAACCTGCAAAGTACTCAGCGAAGGTATTGTGCGGGCCGTGACCCGGCTGGATAAGCCGGTCCTGCTGGTTGCCAGCTCGGACATGACGCATTATGAATCGCACGATCAAGCCAAAGCGAAAAGATCGCAAGGCGATTACTTGTATTCAAAACCGAGACCCGGCCGGTTTATTTGAAACGGTACGGTCAGAAAAAATAACGATGTGTGGGGTCAATCCGGTCACCGTCATGTTGTACTGTTCTGAAAGTCTGGGTGCGAAAGAGGCAGAGTTGGTCAAGTATATGACGTCAGGAGAAGTCAACGGCGATATGGAAAAGGTCGTGGGTTACGCGGGAATGATCATAAAGTAACCCTTAACTCAATATTCTAAAAATAGGATATGTTTTCCAAACATTTGTGGGCAAATTCCACAAACAATTTTGCAGCGCTTGTTTGATTCCTTGCGGGTTTGTAAATTATATACAAATGGCCTTTGAAGTTTATAAGGTTTTTGAAAAAAGGAACAAGGCTTCCCTCTTCAAGTTCTCTTGAAATAAATATTTTTGGGAGAAGAGAAATTCCCAAGCCATCAACAACAAGTTTCTTTGCGATTTGACCACTATTCACCCGGATCTTTCCCTTTACAGCAACAACTTTTCTGGAATTTTTCAAGGGCCATTGATTGCTAAAAGGAGAAGCCTCATCAATGATGCAGTCATGCAGCTTTAATTCTTTAATTGTTTTCGGCGTGCCCCGCTTCTTTAAGTAGCTGGGTGATGCAACCAGGAACAATTGGTCATCGGCAATTTTTTTAGCCACCAACCCTGAATTATTTAGTTTTGATAAACCACAACCAATGGAGACATCATAGTTTTCTTCCTCTATATTGATGGGTTGATCAATCAAATCCAGTTCAATTGATATTTGTGGGTACTTCTCTGTAAATGTTGGAAGCTTAGGGCATAGATAAGTTTCTGCCATCCAATGGGGCATGGTGACTCTTACTATTCCCTCTGGTTTGATTTTTGATCGGGTGTGGATGGATTTTAGCTCTTCTGTGCGTTCAAGCAAGTCTTCACATTTCGAGATATAAATTTTCCCCTCTTCCGTCAATTGTAGTTTCCTTGTGGTTCTATGGAAAAGTTCAATGTTTAGCCACTCTTCTAGTTCCTGGATATTCCTGCTTGCCGCAGAATTAGAAATGCTTAGCTTTTTTGCTGCGGGTGCGAACCCCTTTTGCTTTGCTACTTCCAGAAAGATTCTGATCGAATTTAAAGGATCCATTTGATTGTCCTGTTATTTGCAATAATGGGTTTCTAAAGCAAGTATTATCCTGAAAAATAAAATAATATATACTACCTCAGAATTTAGATTAAATAAACAGGAAGGATGGTTTCATGAATAAGAAAAAGCTTCAAATTCTGGCTAAAGACCTGAGTGTCGGGCCTCCTAGAAGCCCAAGGGATATGTTGGGCGGGTATGTGATTCTTTCTCGTTGTCTGGATAAGTGTCGATCATTTCTTTTGGGAATTAACGGCGAATACAGCTTCTGGCCTTGTTCATTATGTAGCCATCTGGAGGCTTTTTCTGGTGTGGGTCATGATGAGTTGAAGAATTTTGTAGAGACAGGTGCTACTGATGAAGAGGTTGCAAACTGGTTTTCTTCCCAGTCAAAGGTTCAGAACAAAATGGAAATTATTCATTGGAACAATAAAATGAGGGATATGAGAATCAGTGAAATGGATGATGAGGCTCAGGAATACTTAGAGTCTTATATCCCTGAGTATCTTCCCAATCACCGGCCTGTTTATGTCTGGTTTGATGTTTATGATTTAGAAGAAGGAAGGCTTTAATCAGTCAACTTTTTAAACATTTTGAAAAGGATTAATAAATGAAAATAATTTTGATGGGGGCCAGTGGAATTATTGGAAGTGAAATAACGGAAGCATTATCTCCCAACCATGAAATTATACGCGCAGGACGAAATGGAGATGTGAAGGTAGATTACACCGATGCTAAATCCGTGAAATCGATGTTTGAACATATTGGAAAGTTTGATGCACTGGTTGCAGCGGTAGGTCGTGATAGCGCGTTTAAGCCTTATGAAGATCTAACAGATGAAGATTTTGAATATGGATTTCAAAGGAAATTTATGGCGCAAATAAATCTGGTACGTGCTGGAACACCATATGTCAATGATTCGGGATCTTTTACCTTATCCAGCGGATATCTTAGTGACTATCCAAACCCGGCCAGTGCAGCTACAGGCCCCTTTAATGCAGCCGTTGATTCTTTCGTGAAATCTGTAGGGCCGATGCTGCCACGTGGTATACGTGCCAATGTTGTGAGTCCGGCTCCAGTTGTTTCGGAAGAAGATTCGGGGCGTGGCGTAGTAACCGCTGCCCAGGCCGCAGCCGGGTATATTCGGAGCGTTGAGGGAACTATGAATGGTGAAGTAATTCGTATGTGGGGTGGGCTAGAAAATGAACCGCGCCGTTAATTTTTAATTCTCTCAAGTATTACTTTGGACACTGCATCAATTCAATTTCGTATTTATCTGGATCTTCGGTGAAAATAAAGCGAGTGCCGTTTGAAGTTTCGATGGGCCCCTCAGTGATAGGGATTCTGGAGTGTTCCAGCTTGAAGATGCAGTTATCCAGATTTTCGACTTCAAAGGCCAGATGCACGAGATCTTCAGGAACTTCAATTTTTCCCGAATCGGGAAAAGAACATAACTCCAGCTCACAGTCTGTGCCAGGAAAACGCAGGAACACCAGCTTAGAACCACGCGGCGAAGTTTTTTGTTCCAAAACTTCCATACCTAAAACATCCCTATAAAACTGGATAGACTTCTCCATGTCGGAAACACGAAAGCGGGTGTGAAGGTATTTTTTTATCATGCTTGGTAGTCAAACTGAACAGTGGGTTGGTATTTATCCATTTCTTTTTTTATGATGCCGACTAGTTCACCAAGACGAGCCTGGGTTTCGGCCTCAAACCTCAACACCAGAACCGGCTGTGTGTTGGAGGCGCGAATCAATGCCCAGCCATCGCTAAAGTTAACCCGCACTCCATCAATGTCGATGACTTCGTACTGGCTCCTGAAAATTTCTGTCAACTCACGGACGATTTCAAACTTTTTGTCATCAGGGCAATCGATGCGAATTTCTGGTGTGTAAGCTGTTTTGGGAAGATCAGCCAGCATCTCAGAAACCTTCATGTCAGACTGAGCGACAATTTGTAAAATCCGGCCTGCGGCAAACACTGCGTCGTCGAAGCCAAAATAATTGTCGGCAAAACAGACATGGCCGCTCATTTCCCCTGCGAGAAGAGCGCCAGTTTCCTTCATTTTCTTTTTAATCAAAGAATGGCCCGCTGGTGCCATGACGGGAACCCCGCCATGTTTTTCAATATCCTTGTACAGGTTTTGAGAACATTTGACTTCGCCGACAATGGTGGCTCCGGGATTTCTCGATAAAATATCGCGGGCGAAAATAGTCAGCAATTGGTCGCCCCACATAATATTCCCTTTTTCATCAACTAAGCCAATACGATCGGCATCGCCGTCAAAACCGATACCCAGCTCTGCCTTTTCGGTTCGGACTCGTTCTATCAATCCTTTTAAGTTTTCTTCCACAGTTGGGTCGGGGTGATGGTTGGGGAAGGTGCCATCGGGCTCACAAAAAATTTCTATGGGTTCCAGTCCGAGTCTTTTCAGGAGTTCTGGGCCCACAATGCCGAAGCATCCGTTACCTCCATCGACCACAACTTTCACTTTCCGGGGGATTTTTATTATGGAACAAATATTTTCCATATAGGGTTCCATAACACTTGTTTGTTCGACTTTTCCTGAACCCGTTTCAAAATCTTTTGAATCAATCAGGCCTTTCAGTTTCTGAATTTTCTCTCCATATAGACTGCTTTGACCTAGACTGATTTTGAAGCCATTGAACTCGGGAGGATTATGACTGCCGGTGATCATCACGCCGCCATCTGCCTTAAGATGATGAAGGGCAAAATAGGAAACGGGAGTGGGGACCATTCCAATATCCACGACATCGCATCCGGTGGAGTTTAGAGCCTGGCATAAAATGTCGCGGAACTCCACCGAGCTGGAGCGAACATCTCGCCCCACCACCAGTGATTTTCCTCCCTGGCGTCTCATGTAGGTGCCAATGGCATGACCGATCTGTTGAACGGTTTCTGGGGTGAGGTCGTTGCCAACTACACCTCGGATATCATATTCGCGAAAGATTTGTGGATTAATGGACATAGTAAATTACGGTTCGTTTTTAAAGTTGATGAAGAGTCCTGTAATAAAATATGGGGTTATTGCTAATTGAAGAATACTGTGACTTTCATTAAAACGCAAGTCGAGCGATCCCTGCAACAGGCTGTCGAAAGTTTAGGAAGCGGGTTCGTCTATCACTTCCTCTTCAGGTTTTTTCAGGGTCAGAGTACTGGAAACTTCGAAAGTTTTTTCATCCCGGAAGATGGTTAAGTGAATTTCCTGCCCTGGTGCGAGTGCCAGTAGTTTTCTCTGCAAGATAGCCAGGTTGGTGATGGGCTCTTTGTTAAACCGTGTGATAATGTCATTCACCTTCAGGCCGGATTTTTCGGCGGGGCTGTTTTTTTCCACACCTTTGATGACCATTCCATCAGCTTCCGGGTAGTTTAACTCAGCGGCTTGCTCGGGAGTGATTGGAATTGCTTGGGCTCCGAACCATCCTCTTTCCGTTTTGCCGGTGATCAACATGCCCATGACATCTTTTACGACATTGATGGGGATGGCGAATCCG
>Ga0233434_1002510_pt1 | contig 15954 bp, 15 predicted proteins | sample SI_122_August201_4_FD_182738 | JGI IMG/M metagenome (GOLD analysis project Ga0233434, IMG submission 182738) | Seawater microbial communities from Saanich Inlet, British Columbia, Canada - SI_122_August2016_120_MG | ecosystem: Environmental > Aquatic > Marine > Inlet | place: Canada: British... | reverse complement strand
AAGCCTGATAAAATTTAATTTTAGGATTATACTGTCTAACACTCTCAAGCATTCTTGCTACTGCTAAACCTGAAAACTCACCACTAGTAATAGGTTGATCAAATGATGTTCCAACATAACTTTGAGCAGCTAGATGATAAACTTCATCAGGATCAGAGATTCGAATGGCTTCCTTGAGTGAAGAATCATCAATGAGATCAGCAGGAATTAAATTGATTTTATCTCCAATATTCAGAGATAGTAATCTCCAAAAATTAGGTGATGAAATTCTTCTAAATGTTCCAAATACCTGATAGTTTTTTTGTAGAAGAAAATTAGCTAAATAAGCACCATCTTGTCCTGTAATTCCTGTAATTAAAGCAGATTTTTGTTTTTTCAATATGATACTTTGAAAAGTAATAAACCTAAGTTATTAACAATTCGGTATAACATACAAATTAATTATTTTTACTTAGAAATGAATCAATAGTTAATCTTAATCCTTCTTCTAGAGAAATTTTTGATTCAAAATCTATTTCATGTTTAGCTTTTTCGATACTTACACAGCGTCTTGGTTGTCCATTAGGTTTATCAGTTTCCCAAAAAATTTTTAAATTAACATTCATTAATTTTATGATTAATTCAGCCAGATTTTTTATTGAGATTTCTCTCCCACTCCCTAAATTAAGTGGTTTCGAATCAGAATACTTTTCAGATGCAAGTATTATGCCAGATGCAGCATCATCAACGTAAAGAAAATCTCGTGTGGGAGTACCATCTCCCCAAAGTGAGATATGATCAATGTTGTTATGTATTGCATCCATTACTTTTTTTATAATAGCTGGTATGACATGCGATGATTCCTCATCAAAATTATCATTTGGTCCAAAGAGATTTGTAGGGAAAACAGTAATTGATTGAAAATTATATTGTTGTCTATAAGCTTGTGATTGAACAAGTAACATTTTTTTTGCCAAACCATAAGGGGCATTTGTTTCTTCAGGGTATCCATACCAAATAGAATCTTCTTTAAATGGAATTGGAGTAAACTTAGGATAACTGCAAATAGTACCAAGTGAAATAAATTTTTCAATTTTATTTTTTCTTGCTTCTTCCATTAAATTTACTCCCATCATTAAATTATCATAAAATAATTCACCAGGTTTTGATTGATTTAGACCAATTCCTCCAACTTTAGCAGCTAAATGAAAAACTATATCAATATCTTGTAATACAGATTTACAATTATCTATATTTCTTAAATCATATTTTTTAGAATCAGGAATAGTTATTTTTTTAGGATTTTTTTCTTTTAACATTTGTACTAACCTAGAACCTAAAAATCCATTTCCTCCAGTAACAAGAATATTTTTTGATTCCCAATTCATATTTAAAAAATTAAATTTTTAGGGATATTAGTATATGCAATAAAATTACTAATAAAGAATATTAACTTTCAATTAATTTTGATAATCTTTCAGTAATTTTTGTAAAAGTCAAATTATTATTAACATAATTAGTGCCATTTTCGCCATGTGTTTTTATTAAATTTTTATCTAAACTTAGATTTTCAATAGCATTAATTAATTCAAATAAATTATCAGGTGCAATTTTTAATCCTGAATGTGTTTTTTCAACATAATTTCCAGGTGCTCCATTTGAAGAACAAATAATAGATCTTCCTAATGCTTGATATTCTAAAATTTTTGTAGGTAAAGATAAATTTAAAAAATAATCATCCTTTAAAGGAACTAAAAAAATATCTGCAGTAGATAAAACAGAAGAAAGTTTTTTGTTTTCTATAAAAGTGGAATCAATTAAAACATTATTTAAATTAAATTTATTTTTTTGATTTTTAAGTTCTTCTAAAAGTAATCCCTTACCTCTAATAATAAATTGAAAATCTTTATCAGCTAATTTTTTTGCAGCTTCTAGCATAATTTTAAAATCATATGATTCAACTAGAGCTCCTGAATACATAATAATAAAAGGAGAATTAATTATTCTTTCTTTGAATTTAAAAGTATCAATATCTACACCATGTTCCATTACAATAATTTTTTTTGGTTCAATATTATAAGATTTAACAATGTGATTTTTTGCTTCTTCAGTTAGCGGTAAAATATATTTTGGAAAATTATATGAGAAATAAGCTAATTTGTTTAAAAAATTTTGTAGTAATTTTGATTTTAAAAATCCACGTTCATAAATTACTTCAGGCCATAAATCGTCAACTACACGAATTACTGTTCCGCCTCTTAATTTAGAATAAAAAAAAGCAGGAATTATTGAAAAAAGATTTGGTTCTGAAGCAAAAATAAAATCAGGTTTTTGTGAAAAGATTGGAAGTAAAGAAGAAATTAGAAACGATAAATGTAAAAATATTCTATTTTTAATTGAATTATGTAGTAATGATGGAACTCGTACTCGAATAACTTTAATTTTATCAATTTTTTCTTTTTTAATTAAATGAAAACGATATGATGACGGGATTTTTGAATGTAAATGTGGAAATGCAGTAATTACCGTGACATCATAATTTTTTGATAAACATTTTGCATAATTGAAGGCTCTAGTACCTCCACCAGACATATCAGGTGGAAAATATTGAGAAATAATAAGAATTTTTTTCATTTTTAATTTAGTTTCTTTCATAAAATACTCATATTTTTGCATAATCGGATGAGAATAAGCGTTTGGAATAAAACAATAGTAAATATAATTAATTTAGTACTGAGCTTTAAATAATAATGAACTATCAAAAACATATGAAGTATAAGCAAATTCTTCTCACTAGACCTCCTACAGGTTCAAATGCTTTACAAGGTGGTTCTGATGCCGATCCTCATCCTCAACCTCCTTTGGGACTTGCATATTTAGCTGGTGTGTTAGAAAGATTACCGGATGTAAATGTTTTAGATATTCTTGATGGAAATTTTTCAGAAAATTATGTTTATGATGTAAAAATGGCTGTAAAAAAACATAATCCTGATTTTGTTGGATTTAGTGCTTTCACTCCTTTTGCAAATCCTGCATTAGAAGCTGCAACTGCCGTTAAAGAGGTTAATCCTAACATTCTAACTGTTTTAGGAGGACCACATGCTGTTCTAGCTGACATTACAATGCAAAAATGTCCTGCATTAGATGTTATTTCATATGATGAAAGTGAAGGACAAATTGAAGAAATTATTTTAGGTAATAAACTTGAGGATATTGCAGGATTATTCATTAGAAAGAATGGTAAGATAGTTCCAACAGCACCTCGTTCTTATATTAAAAACATGGATGAATTACCGTATCCTGCATATCATAAATTACCACATTTTCCTGATGGCTATCATCCACATCCACCAAAAAGTACAGGTAAAAAATGGTCTAGTATTATGTGGAGTAGAGGTTGTCCTTTCTTTTGTAATTACTGTAATAGAGAAAATAGTTTTGGATTACAATTTAGAAATCAATCTCCAGAATATGTAGTTGATCATATTAAATATCTTCATTCAGAATACGGAATTGAAGAACTTACATTCTATGATGATGTAATGTCACTAAACAGAAAAGCTACAATGAAACTTTTAGAGCAAATGACTCCAGAAAATCTTGGATTTAATTTAGTGTGGGATGCTGAAACTAGAGTTGATTTGGTAGATCAGGAAATGTTGTATGCGATGAAAAAAGCTGGATGTAGAATGATATCTTATGGAATTGAACATGGGGAATTTATTCATGAAATTAAAGGTGGAACTGCAACTCTACAACAAGCTGAAAACGCAATAAAGTGGACACATAAAGCAAAAATTGAGACTGTAGGGTATTATATGATCGGATTGCCAAAAGAGACTCCTGAAACTATACGTAAAACGATTGACTTTGCAAAAAAATTAAACTGCACATATGCTCAATTTGCCATCACCATGCCATTTCCTGGAAACAAACTATATGATGAAGCTGTAAAATCAGGTATGATTCAATTAGATGATACTTGGGATAAATTTGTGTATTCGGGTATTGGGACTGGAGGTGTTCAAGCACCAGTACTTACGACTCAATCGCTTTCAGCTGATGATTTATCAATGTGGGCTAAAAAGGCATATCATGAATATTATTTCAGACCGTCATACATAATGCAAAAAGTATTAAAAATAAGATCCTTAGATGACTTGAAAATGTATTATAATGGTTATAAGATGCTCAAAAAAGATACAGCTTGATAAAAAATATGAAAGTTGTTGTCGGCATACCTGCTTTTAATGAGGAAAAAAATATTGGAAAAATAATTTCCAAAATAAGTAAAATTGCAGATAAGATTATTGTTTGTAATGATAATTCTTCAGATGCAACAAAAGAAATTGCAGAACAGATGGGGGTAATTGTAGTAAGTCATGAAAGAAACTTGGGGTATGGCGCTGCAATAAGAACGATTTTTTTAAAAGCAAGAGAATTAGACGCAGATATTCTAGTTACGATGGATGGGGATGGTCAACATAGAATTGAGGATCTTAAAAAAATTATAGAGCCAATTTTAGAAAAACAATCAGATGTAGTAATCGGTTCAAGATTTTTAGATAATAAACAAAAAAATATTCCAGCATATAGAAAAGTGGGAATTAAAGCAATTACAAAATTAGCAAATATGTCACTAGAGAACCCAATTACGGATTCACAGAGTGGGTTTAGAGGATACAGTAAACAAGCACTTGAACAAATTAATCCATCTGAAAATGGAATGGGAATATCTAATGAAATTCTAATCAAAGCTAGTAAATTAAAAATGAAAGTTATTGAAGTTCCAATAGAGGTTTTGTATGAAGGTGATACATCCACTCATAACCCAATTTCTCATGGGGTTTCAGTCACTCTAAGTACACTGAAATTTATTTCAATTGAACATCCATTGAAATTTTATGGAATTCCAGGAATAGTTTTTTTATCAATAGGTATAATTTTCATGATAGTAACACTACAGATGTTTACAGAAACTAGACAAATTTTGCTTAGTACTGCCATAATTTCAGTTGGGACAGTAGTTATTGGAACCATGCTCTTAATGTCATCAATAATTCTATATTCTGTTGTAAATATAGTAAAAGAACAGTCATCAAAATAATATTGATAAAATGAATATTAAAAATACTTTTTTGTTTGTGGATAAACAATTTTCTAATAAACATGTAATTTTTTCATTATTAATAATTGGAATAATTGGAATAATTTTGAGATGGAATTATCTTCCATTAGATATTCCTTTTTTATCTGATGCATTTTTGTATTTTTCTTATGCAAATGATCTAAATATTTTGAATCAATTTCCAAATGGATATAATTTTACAAATAATGGTTGGCCAACATTAATTGGGTTTATTTTTAATTTCTCACCATCAACAGAAATACTTGAACTAATGAATATTCAAAGAATTATATCAATAAGTATTTCAACATTAACAGCAATTCCAGTATATTATTTATGTAGAAAATTTTTTTCAAATTATTTAGCATTAATAGGAGTATGCATTTTTGTTTTTGAACCAAGAATTATAATTAATTCCTTATTAGGAATAACCGACCCGCTATACATTTTCTTAATTGCATCATCTTTGGCTTTAGTTTTTAGTAAAAATAAAAATTATTTGTTCTTATCATTTGCGTGTGTAGCACTTTCTATTCTAGTAAGATATGAAGGGATTATTTGGTTTGCCGTATTAACAGTAATGTTTTTTATTATTAATAAAAATAAAATTAATTATAAATTAATTCTAAGGTATGGGATTATTATTTTAATTTGTATTTTAATTATATTTCCAATGTTACAAATAAGAATTGAAACAATGGGTGATGATAAAATATCATCAGTTCTTCAAGGAGGTTTAAATGATGTGAATGTTAGTTCAGATGGAGAAAATAGGATTTATTCATTCATCGTATATTTATTAAATGGGTTAATGAATTTGTTCAAATATTTGGCATGGATAATGGTACCATATCTTGGAATTTTTGTTCCCATAGGAATAATTTTAGCACTTAAAACTAAAGATCAAAAAATTAAATTATTAATTTTTGGATTAATTATAGTTCTAGCAACATCAATTTTATATGGATATTCTAGAGGAATTCAAGATACAAGATATCTGTATCCTCTGTATCCTATTTTCTCAGTATTTTCACTATTTGTAATAGAAAAAATTCTAGAAAAAACTAAAAGGAAAAAAATTATTGCCATAATTATTGTGTCTGGAATTTTAATTACATCAATTATCTATCTTGAGATAAAATCAATTGATGTTGAACATGAAAGAGAATCGATTGAAATTTTTAAAGATGTTTATTCCATAACTAATGTTATAAATAAATTCAACCATGAATCAGGTTATCTTACTTTAATACCAATATTAGAAAAAAATGAAACAATCATAATTTCCAATTTTGATCAAAATGTAAAAAATATTTATTATGAAAAAAATGTAAAATTAGAAGAATTTATCAAGAAAAATTCTAAAAATGGGTTAACTCACATCGTAATAGATGATCGTGAAAACAGGTCAGATTTTTTTAAAAAATTAATAAAAGATGAAGAGAGTTTTGATTATTTAGAAAAAGTTTATGATTCAAAAGAATTAGGTTACAAGTATCATGTTAAAGTTTTTAAAATTGATATGGAAAAATTTCAATAATTATTATAATTTTTTTATAAATTTTGCAGGAACACCAAACCAAACTTCATTTGGAGGGATGTCTTTAGTGACAAAAGAATATGCCCCAACAATGGAGTTTTCACCAATTGAAACATTCGGCATTACGGTACTATGAGTTCCAATTTTACAATTTTTCTCTAAAACTATTCGTCCTTTCTTAGAATCTATAGTTGAATGTGAGTAAATTGAACAATGAGATCCAATTTGAACATTATCTAAAATCTTTACACCATAATGAGCATTAATGAAACTGAATGCACCAATATCAAAATTTTTAGATAATTCTAAGTTCTCAGGATAGTGTACTAAATAATTGTATTTTGTAAGATCACCATGTTTTATTATGGGTTTTTTCCAATTTTCTTCCATATAACAATCAATAAGAGATCTGCTTTTGAATTAAACTTTTATCTACTTTTATTTTTTCCAAAATTTTAACAATTTTTTTTGCAGTCATACCATTACCATAAATATTTGATTTTCTGGTTTTTAATTTTAAAATTTGATCAATTGCATTTTTAATTTCTGAAACATCATTATTCACATCAATGACATTAGGGCCTTTTTCCCTTCCTTTTTGCCTTTTTCCAATATTCACAACTTTAGTATTAAAATAACTCGCTTCAATTATTCCACTACTAGAATTTCCAACCAACATTCCAACATGTTTTAACAATCCCAGATAATCAGATCTTGGTAAATTTGGATATAATGTAATTAAAGAGTTTTTTTTAGAAAATAATTTCATTTGTTGAAATAATTTTTTATATCCTTGATCAGAATTTGGTGCAATGGCAATGATTTTTTTATTTAATTTAATCAATGCATTTAATGTATTTTTTATTTGTATTTCAGATAATTTAGATTCAGTTGTTATTGGATGTTGAATTAATATTATTTCATCATTATTTAGTTTTAGATTATATTTTTTTTGAAGAATTTTTTTTGTTGTAATTTTTTGTTCTAAAATTTCATCAACAGCAGGTGAACCTGTATTAAAAATATATTTTGGATTTTCCCCCATTTTTAAAATTCTATTCATACTTTTTTTTGTAGCAGCAAAATGAATATTAGATATTTTTGTTATTGCATGTCTAGTATATTCATCAATACCTCCAGATACATCACCACCATGAATGTGTGCATTTGGTATATTCATATGATAAGCAGCAACCGCAGATGCAAACATTTCATCACGATCCCCCAAGATTAGATTAATGTCAGGTTGTATTTTTTTAAAAATTTTAGAAAAATGAATAATTCCATTTCCCAACATTTCAGTTATACTATGAGATGAATCGTTTTTAGATAACATATTAAAAGTTGCATAGACTTGAAAGCCATCTTTTTTTATTTCGTTAAAAGTAAATCCATGTTGTTTAGATAAATGAGTCCCTGTGACTAAAATATATAATTCCAATTTTTTATTTTGTAAGATTGTACGCAAGATTGGTCTTAGTAAACCATAATCAGCTCTAGTTCCAGTGGTTACAGTTATTTTTCTTTTAATCATCAAGTATGAATCACGATATTTCGTTATAATCTTAGTGATATATGATTAAGTTTAATTTACAATCAATCTAATTGAAATTCAATGGTTTTCATCATAGCAGAAATTGGTGTAAATTGGGATGGAGATTTTGAATTAGCAAAAGAAATGATTGTAAATGCAAAAAATGCAGGATGTTCTGCTGTTAAATTTCAATCGTTTACTGAGGAATTAGTAAAAAATCATCCCAAGAAATTTAGATTGATGAAATCATCTATAGATAAAACAAATATAAATGAAGTTTCAGGCATTGCAAAAACAAACAAAATAGAGTTTCTATGTACACCAATGTATCCAGAAGCAGTAAATATCATAGAACCATTTGTAAAAAAAATTAAAATTAGAGAGTATGATTCGAGAAAAATTTTTGATGGAGAAAAAAGTGAAATTTTTGAAAATATAATAAAAACAGATAAAGAAATTTTGATGAGTTGTCATAAAAGTCCTAAATCTTTATCATGTTATGGAAATCCTAAAATTAAATATCTCTATTGTGTTCCAAAATATCCTTGTAAATTAAATGAATTAGATTTTAGTAAGTTAAATGAATATGATGGATATTCAAATCATTGTCCACAGGTGCTTGCTCCATTAGTTGCATCAGTGTTAGGTACAAAAATTTTAGAGATACATATAACTTCAGATAAATCAAAAAAATTTATTGATAATAATGTTAGTTTTGATTATACTGAATTAAAAAATTGTATTAAATTAATATCAGATTTAAAACTTATTAAGATATAGAAAAAATCATCCAATTTAAAAAAATATAGAGCTTATATAGAGTTAAGAGTACATGAAATTAAATGAAAAGAAAATTACTTAAAGGTAATTATGATCTAGAAAAAAATCCAGAGTCAGAATTCTCTGAAAAAAAATCAGGGTCAGAATTTGAAAAAGCAGCATTAGAACATTTAGGTGGCAGTATTGCATTTGTAAGAGGCGGCAACTTATATGAAGAAAATGATAGATAAAGAGATTTTAGATATTATTACTGAAAGTACTTTTAAAAATAATAGACAATTATGGCTTCAAAATATTCTAGAAAATGAAAAAAGGTTTGGATTTAAGAATACTATACGTGAAATAAAAATTAAACATAAAAAATCAATTGTGTTAGCTGCTGGACCAGAATCAAAAAAGAAATTTTCCAAAGATTTTAAAATTATTGAAAAAGAAAGAGAAAACATTACAATTGTTGCATGTGATGGTGCTCTATCAACACTTTCCCAAAATAATTGTATTCCAGATATCATAGTTTCAGTCGATGGGGCACAAATAATTTCAAAATTTTATAAAAATTCTAAAGAAATGCTTAATGGAACTACTGTAATTCTTTCTACATCAATCCATCCAGATGTGGTAGAGCAATGTATTGAAGGGAATGCAGAAATAAAATGGGTTCAGCCATTCTTTAATTGTGATTCACATAAAGAATATTTTAGAAAGGGTATACCTTCAATCAAAATGGGCGGGAATGTAGGAACTGCATCATATCTTTTAACATCTCTAGTACTAAAAGGAAATCCAATTGGATTGATGGGTATTGAATTTGCGTGGAGCGATGAAACACCTTACAGCAGCACTCAATATTATGAGAAATTAATGGAAAACCTAGAGCAAAAATCAGATTCTGCTAAAAATCATTTTATTCATATAAAAAATACACGTGATGGAAGAACATACATGGCTGATCCTGTTTATTATGCATATTTTCTAATGCTTAAAGAAATTTGGGAAGAATTGCCAATAGAGATTAAAGAAAATACATTTAATTTGACAAAAGCTGGAATTCTAAATTTAACAAATTTAAAGAATATTAACATAGAGGATTTTGTGAAGGTAAAGTAATTGAAAGTATTATTCATTAACCCAACTGTCAGATATTATGATGAGCCTAGACATGTGCCTTTGGGAATTCTTCAATTAATGGCAATATTAGAAAGAGATCATGCAAATATAAAATTTCAATTGTATGATGCCAATGCATTTAGAATCGATGATATTGTAAATAATAAAACTGAGGGATTAGACGAAGTATTAAAATCGGAAGATTTTGATGTAATTGCTATCGGGGGTTTAATTACAGCTTACAGATCTATTAAATTAACAGTTAAAAGAATAAAACAACTTCAACCCCACACAAAGATAATTGCAGGTGGAGGATTTTATAGTGCAATACCTTACGACATGATGAATTTTCTTCCAGAAATTGAATATGGATGCGTAGGAGAATCATATATTACTTTTCCAGAACTTCTACATGCAATAGATAAAAATGAAGATCCTTCACATGTAAAAGGAATTTTTTATAGAAAAGATGGAATTATAAAATTTTCTGAACCTCGAGAATTGATTTCTGATATGGATTGGCTTCCATATCCTGCATACAAATATGCTCCATTGGATATTTACTTTAAAAATTCTGGAATTATTATGAGTGAAGAATCTTTAAAATCAAAAAAGAGACTTGATGCTTGTATGAGTTTATCTTGTCCATTTCTTTGTAGATTTTGTTGGGATCTTGGTGTAACATCAAATTCAAAAATTGAATTAATTGATGGAAAACCTGAACCCGTAACAGGTAGACCTGGAAGAGATTCAATTGTTAGACATCATTCAGCAAAATATTTTGCAAGGTATGTAGAGCATTTAAGAAAAGATTTCTTAGAAATTCCTTGGGATGAAGATGGAAATGGAATTGGATACCCAGTAGATTTTATTGCATTAGTTGATGAAAATTTAGTTGCGCATGATGCTCAAACACGATTTACATGGCTAAATGATGTAAAAGATGAATTATGGAAACGAGATCTTATTGCGGAATGCGTAAAAAAGGGTATTCCTCATGATCCTAAAACATGTAATGGTCCACATTTTGGCGGTACAAGTCATGCTGGTTTAATTAATGAAAAAACATTGAAAACGTTAAAGGATATAGGAATAACATATTTAGATTATGGCTTAGAGCATTGGGATAACAAAATTTTACGAAATCTTGGAAAAGGTGCTACTACAGATGCAAATAAAAAATCAATTAAATTAACAATGGCTGCAGGAATCAGCCCAATCCCAAATCAAATAATTATGTTTCCTGATGAGTCATGGGATAGTTTGAATACTATGTTAGATGCTTGGGAAGATACTGGGATTGTTACGTCGCCGTTTATCTGTACTCCATATCCTGGTGCTGAATGGTATATCAAATACAAAGACTTCATTCTAGAGCAATATAATGGAAGTTTGGAAGCATTCATTAATGATTTAGAAGATGCTACAAAAGTTACAGCATTATTAACAAAAAACTTTACTCCAGCTGAAGCAATTGGAATTCAAAAAATAATGTCAGAGGCAGCTATTACAGGGGACTTTGTTAATGCAAAAAGATTATTGGCATTTTCCAAAAAAATGAAAGAGAATGTTATAGTAAGTCAAAAAAATTAATAAATATTTAACAAATTTGAGTTTACAATTAACTCACATAGTTTAAAATCTTCTTCATCATCAATATCCATACTTCTAATCTTAGACATTTCATGTACCAAAGTTTTAGTGTTGTCTATTAGCATTTTAGATTTTTCTAGAAATGATTTTCTAACTACATATGCACCACCGTTAGGAATCCATCTTTTTTTTAGATTTTGTCTAATTGAAATATCAGATTCAATTTTGTGTGAACCGCTAGAAACAGTTCTTTGTGAAATCATCCATTCAGGATATTCAGAAACTTCTTTAACAGACACGCAAGAGTTAAAATTATTATTTTCTACTAATTTTCCAATACATTCATCAATATCATTTGGGGTAATGAATGGAGTAGTTGGTTGTAGCATAATTATAATTGAATCCTCTTCAAACAAATCTTTAAAATATTTTAGAATATCTAATAAAACAAGTTCTGAAGATACATCTTCTGACAATTCAGGTGATCGTTTATGAAAGATTAATTCATCATCAAAAGACTTTGCAATTTTAAAATATTCATCAGAATCAGAAGAAAAGATCAATTTGTCAATTTTATGAGATTTTTTTGCAGTACTTATAGTCCAACCTAAAAGAGGAATTCCCCCTAATTGTCGGATATTTTTATTTGGAACACCTTTCGATCCTGAACGCGCCGGAATTATCGCTATAACAGTCATTTTGCAAATTCATTAATCGTTTTATTTAATATTTCAATTTCTTCTTTAATTTCATCTTTTTTTCGAAATCTATGAATATCCATCCAAATGGAAGTTGCAGTAAATTTTTTGGCATTAGTACACTCATTTTTAGGTTTAAATTTTTTGTAAATTGGAATTTCATATAATGGAGAGCTATACCCATGAGAGATTAACTTTCCAGATTTCATATTTATCCCTTTGATGTCAGATTTTTTATCACCTTCTAATAGAGAACTTCTATTTTTTGTTAGTCGCTCTAAAAAAATTTCCCTGTTAACTCCTATTATTTTTTCATCGTACAGACAACCAATAATTAAAAATGAATGATTAACATTTGAAGGGATATAGGGTGGAGAAATTCCTGAGGGTAAATTTTTAATTACAAATTTTGCATTTTCTCTGAATGATTTCAAGATTTTTTTTATTTTTTTAAGTTGAACTAATCCAAATGCTGCTTGTATTTCAGTCATTCGGAAATTACCACCCAAATATTTTTTTTCTAAATAGAATTCTGCATGATTACGTATACCAGCAACAATATCAATTAATTCATCATTGTTAGAACAAATCATTCCACCTTCTCCCAATGTTGTAATATGTTTAGTTTCTTGAAAACTAAAAATACTTAGATCTCCAAAACTTCCCACTTTTTTACCATCTATTTCAGTACCTAAAGCTTGACAACAATCCTCAATTAAAATATCAGGATCACCAAAATCATCACTGCCATTTGCATTTCCTAATAAATGAGTGGGTACTGAAATAGTAGATTTTGATTTAGGAGAAATCATACAAAATGTTTTTTCATCTATATCTTCAAAGATAATTTTACCACCAGCCATCATAGCAGAACTAGGATCAGCAGTAAAAGTACATGCAGGTAAATGGATATCAGGGATTCTAAATTTTTTATTATTACGAGCTAGACCATACTCCATAGAAGCCCTAAAAGCAATAAAAAGTGCCGAAGTTCCAGAATTGACAGAAATTGCGTGTTTGACTCCTATGAATCGAGCAAATTCCTTTTCAAATTTCTGAATTTGTTCTCCACCTCTAAATGAAGTAGTAAATCCAGACAAATAATCCTCATTTTTAATCAATTGTGTTATTGCTTCAATTTCTTTTTCATCAAATCTTTTCATGTGTATCACATCATTATTTAATTTGTTTTTGATAAACATTAGTGTTAAATGTTTTTATTGCATCTATTCCATCGAGTAAATTCGTTGACAAATTAACATTTTTTTTATTTAAAAAACTTGAAAATTCAATATAAGCATCTTTTAATTCTGAATTTTTTAGAGTAGTTTTAGATTGTAAAGATAATTCAAAAAAACATTCATATCTTTTAGATTTTACTTTTTTATACAAATTTAGTATTTGTCCATTATTAAGAACCTCAATTTTTCCTTTTTCACCCCAAATATAGAAATCATATACAAGGTATGGGAGAAGAAGCCGTTTTACATGAATTTTATCTTTAATATCAAACCAATTAATTAGATCTGCTATATGAATTCCATCACGTAATTGATTTACAAATTTATTTTCAGGGGATGTTGAAAAAAAGAAATTTGCACCTTGAATTTCACCAATTTTTTTTAAATTATTATTACAAAGATTCCAAATTTTACTCCAACGCCTTGTATGGTTAACAACTAATTCAAAATTTGAATTGTTAAGCATCTTCTTAATTTTATATGCAGTTTCAATGTTTTGTGTTAATGGTTTCTCACAAAAAATTATAGATTTTTTCATAGAAGATTTAAAAAATTTCAATATATCTTGAATAATTTTAAAATGAGTATTCTCAGGAGTGGATATTACGAATAATTGTGGAATAATTTCACGTTCTTTAAAAAATCTAAGTAATTTTATGTGTGAATCAAAAGTGTTACATATTTCTCCGTATTCATCTACAAATTTATTTACAGATTTGTTAGATGGATCACATACTCCAATTAAATTAAAATTTTGATTTTTTAATATTGATTCAATATGACTTGCAGGTTGAACTCGCTTTTTTTCTAATCCATATAACATACCAATTCGGCCTAAACCAAAAATGACAGTTGGAATATTTTTCATGTATAAATTATTCCTCCTCATAAAAATCAAAAAATTCAGAGATTGAATCAGATAAATAAATAATTTCCTCATTAGTCATATTTGGGTATAGTGGAATTGTGAGGATTTGTTCTGAAACTAACTCAGTAATTGGCAACTGACCTTTTTTAGTATTGAATTTTTTCATATAGAAAGAATTAAGATGAATTGGAGAAAAATAAACTTTAGAGAAAATTCTTTTTTCAATTAAAAACAAATGTAGTTTATCTCTAATTTTTTGATTTTTCAATCGGATAGAAAACATTTGAAAGATATGATCATGTCCAGGTGGTGGAGTAATAATTTTTAAATCAAATTTAGAAATTTTATTTATAATATTTTTAGCGTTTTTTTGTCTCAATGAAATAAGTTTATCCAGTTTCTTTAATTGACTTATACCCAAAGCAGCAGTTATTGAAGACATTCTCCAATTATAACCAACATCAAGATAAACAGATTCGTTAGGATTTTCAAAGTAATTTTTAGAATCAGTTCTACCATGAGAACGAATTTGTTTTAATTTTTCAAAAATTGGTTTTGAATTAGTGGTAACTGCTCCACCTTCACCCGTAGTAAGAACTTTATTTCCACAAAAGCTGAAAATACTAGAATCAGATATAGATCCAATTTTTTGACCTTTGACAGAAGAACCTAAAGCTTCAGCAGCATCTTCAATTAATAATAAATTATTTTTTTCAGCAATTTCTTTAATTTCAAGTATATTACATGGTAATCCACCATAATCCATCGGTACGATTGCTTTAGTTTTAGAAGTGATTTTTTCTTCAAGTAAATTATAATCTAATCCCAATGTTGATTCTTCAATATCACAAAAAATTGGTTTTGCATTAACAAATAATATTGAATTTGCTGTTGCAATAAATGAAAAAGAAGGGATTAAAATTTCATCTGAATTTCCCAACCCATAGGATAAATAAGTAGCATGTAAAGCAGATGTTCCAGAATTAAAAGTAACACAATAATCAGAATTAACATAAGATGAAATCGCTTTTTCAAATTCTTCCACTTCAGGTCCTAGAGCCCATTGTGTACCTCTTCTAATTACTTTAGAAATTAATTGAAGATCTTCATCATCTGTATAAATTTTATATAATGGGATTTTCCATTTTTCTGATTTTATACTATCATTGTTCATAAAAAAATATTATTTGGAGATATAATTAACTGCTGTGAAATTCAATTTTAAGTATAATTTAGAATTTTAATTATTGTAAAGTCTTACAATCCACATGTCATTGTGTTCTTTACCCAATTTTTTCTCTTCATCAGATATTAAAACTTCATTCATTTTTTCACCCTGTCTTAATCCAATAATTTTATGATTTTTAGATATTTTATTTGCTAATTCTTTGACTTTGAATGATTTCATTTTTGGTATGAACAATTCTCCATTTTTCATCATTAATAAACAAGTTAAAAGAAAATTTACTGCTTCATCTACATGAAA
>Ga0233434_1002508_pt1 | contig 15961 bp, 8 predicted proteins | sample SI_122_August201_4_FD_182738 | JGI IMG/M metagenome (GOLD analysis project Ga0233434, IMG submission 182738) | Seawater microbial communities from Saanich Inlet, British Columbia, Canada - SI_122_August2016_120_MG | ecosystem: Environmental > Aquatic > Marine > Inlet | place: Canada: British... | reverse complement strand
ACTGTGGCTGGACCTTGAAGAAAAAGAAGAGTTACTTTCAGTTGACAAAAACGGTTTGGGCGGAAGAAAAATCAAAGACTCATCAGAGTTGGAATCCCCGATACTTGACAAATTGCTAAAGAAAATAAAAAAGAAGGATGCAGATGCTGTAAAGAAAACCAATCTGTCTGACAGGGCAGGTGATGTCTACGCATTTTTTTACGACCTTGACATCTGCTTGGAGCAGTTGTCTCTGAATCTAAAGCAGGGAAAAAGCAACCTGTGTTTTGTTGTGGCAAATAGAATGGTCAGACGCGAAAAAGTCGAGTTGGATGAAATCTTAATTGAAATGGCAAAAAAATGGGACATGAAACAAGACGGGGATATAATTTACAGAACCATTGCAAACAAGGCCACTGCAACCAAAAATGCACCTGAAAATATTTCAAACAAAAAGGGGGATACAATGAATCAGGAAAGTATTGTGTTGCTAAAATTTTAGAACAAATTTTACAAAGAAATCAACTATTTGATTATTTGTTAGTTTTCTGATTTTTTTAGAGTATTATATATGAAAACATATGATGAAATGATTTTAGGATTAAAGACACTCAAAGAAAAAGGATTTGTCAAAACCCATCGTGCAGGAGATACGGGAATTGGAAAAACCCTGGAGGATTTGCTGGGAATTGAGGAAAATAATATTCCCGGACCCGATGGTGAGGATACTGAATTAAAGGCTGCAAGAAAAAACTCCCCTAGCATGCTGACACTGTTTACAAAATCCCCATTGCCTCGAGGAATCAATTCCATGCTGCGTGCAGAATACGGATATCCTGATGTGAACCATCCCGACAAATTGGCGCTACGAACTACAATCGACTCTGTTGATTTTAACACCATACAGGGAAAAAAGGGTTTTATGGTAATTCACAAAGGAGATAGAATTGAGATTATTCCAGGTAGACCTCCAACAAAATTTCCTGAGATGCCTAACCCATATTGGAACAAAGAAGATTTTGAGAAAAGTATCAAAAAGAAATACAAAAAATCTTTACTTTACGTCAAAGCAGATTATCAAGGTAAGGGGTCTGATGAGGAATTTCACTATACTGATGCGTATCTGTTGGAGGGATTTAATTTTGATAAATTTGCAAAGAGTCTCAAGGACGGAATTTTAAAAGTAGACATTAGACTGGGACTGTACTCTGATGGGAGAAATCATGATCACGGAACTGCTGTAAGGATCAAGCCATCATTGCTTGATGAATGCTTTTCAGGAACAAAGGTTTTGTAATTTTTTTAGGCATACTACAATGTAATACATGATTCTAAAATGATCATCTTTTTAACCAATTCAAAAAATATTCTGTAATGCTTGAATCAAGATTTTCTAAGCAAATTGAGATTTGTGAAAAGTTAATTGAAGAAATTGAGGCTAAATAAAATATGACTCTAGTACCACTTCCTTCTACTGTATCCGAAATTAGAGACTATATGGTAAATGAGATAAAAAATAATATTATTGGACCTAGAAGCAATGATGAAAAAATTAGTTTTAATCCTAAAAATGAGTATTATGCAGGTATTTTATTTCCTAGTAATTGGGAACTTGATGATGAAGATAAAGAATCTGATGGTAATGATTCTGATGATGACGACTCTGGAACATCACAAATTTCAAAAGATAAATTATACAAACAATCTTCTTTTGGATTAACTTGTTTTATTAAAAAAGAGACTAAAAAAATTAATGCAAAAATATCATTTGGAAAATATGCTGGTAGTGAAGAGCAATTCCATTATCAGCGAACCCATTATGAGGAAAACTTTCAAATCGATACCACAAAATCTGAAGGAAATGAAAATTTTGTAAATGACGACAAATTTAACATTCAATATAAAATTCATGAAATACCTGATTCATTGTTATTGGAATTATACGTAATCAACAATCATAAAGTAGAAAATAAAAATTCCTTTCAAGAATTAATGTTTCAGCCTAAAATTATTCTTAGCTCTTTTGATTCTGATTATTGTTTTGTTCAAGATCACAAAGAAATAGATAATTTTCTTGATACAAAGGAAGACAAACACATGAAATTATTGTTTGATGATAAGATTTCATTTGGGCGTGGTCATTTATGTGCTGTAACTTGGAATGATGATCACATTAAAGATAGATGCATTAATGAAATTTCTACCACCTTTTTACCCATTGAGAAAAATACTTTGATCAAACCTCGTGAAGACAAAAAAGATTATTTGAACATGAATAAAATTGCTAATTGCAACTCTGTTCATGAATTACGCACAATTTTACTACCTTTAGTTTCGGATTATGAGGATTGGATAAAAAAATTAGAAATTGAGAAATTAGAAAATGTTCCTTCACAGCATCGAGATTCTGCTAAAACTAAAATTTCTGAAATTCAAAAAGAGATAATTCCTAGAATTCGTCAAGGTATTGACAGTGTTACATCCGAATCTGATCCTAATGCATTTGATTCTTTCAAATTTGCCAATTTAGCAATTGCATGGCAACAAACAATGGGTACATGGGCTAATGGCAATATGAAATTTGATGATCAAATTAAAAGATTGAAAGACTCGAAAAAAGAAGTAGAAAAAAATCGTAAAACCACTGATGAAGAAAAACAATCCAGTATTGATGCAATTGATTTAAAAATTACAGACTTGAAGAATAAAAAAATCTCTCACTCTGAACCTACATCTCCATCTGATGATGTAAACTGGAGATTATTCCAAATTGCATTTATTCTTTTAAATTTAGAATCTATAGTAAATCCAAAATCAAATTACCGTGAAACTGTTGATTTACTGTGGTTTCCTACTGGTGGTGGTAAAACAGAAGCATATTTGGGATTAGTTGCATTCACTATTGCATTTAGACGATTGAATGGCAAAATTGGAGATGAACTGTCTGACAAGTCATTAGGTGTAACTGTCTTGATGAGGTATACTCTTCGATTATTAACTGTTCAACAATTCCAAAGGGCAGCACTGCTAATGTGTGCATGTGAAAAAATTCGTCGGTCTGATCAGCTAAAGTGGGGCTCTGATAATCCTTTTCAAGTTGGTTTGTGGGTAGGTGGTGCTGTTACTCCCAATAAGCGTGAAAAAGGTAGCAGTTCTGCACAGCAGCAAAAATATTCTATTCAAGATCGTGGTACTAAAATCACTTCTATTCAGGGTAACAATCCATACGCTTTGATCAACTGTCCATGGTGTGGTAATGCATTACATGAAAAAAATGGTAATACCACTGGAGTTCCAAGACAATGGCGTTTGTTTTGTAGTCGTAGTGGCTGTATGTTTTCTCAAAAAGATGATAAAAAATCTGTTGATAATTCATTACCTGTAGTAATTACAGACGAAGATGTTTATTCCAGATGCCCCTCACTACTAATTGCAACTGCCGATAAATTTGCAGCAATTTCGTGGACACCTGATTGCAAATCTATTTTTGGTAACGTTACAAATTATTGTAAATATTGCGGGTATTATCAAAAAAATTCAAAAGAAAAACACACTCATCCAGAAATATCCAACAAACCCGAAAATTATTTAGAAGAACGTCCGCCTATGTCTCCACCTGAATTAATTATTCAAGATGAATTACATTTAATTTCAGCACAACTGGGTACGACATTTGGATTATACGAAACTGGTTTGGAATATTTAATGACTAATGAAAAAGGAATAAAGCCAAAAATAATTGCATCTACTGCTACAACTCGAGCATCTGATGCTCAAATTAGAAATTTATTTAATCGTGACAAAACAAGTATCTTTCCTCCTCAAATGATTACTTTTGGAGATACTTTTTTCTCTGAAATTAAAACTGATGATACAGGAAAAAAAATGTATCTTGGTGTTCTTGCAACAAATAAAAGCGGATTAACAGTGCAAGCAAAAATATCTGCAACTATTTTATTTAGTATCAAAAAATTACTGGAATTTGGCGTTCCTGAATCTTATTTGGATCCATACTATACTCTTGTTTCGTATTATAACTCCAATAAAGATCTTGGAGGTTCTTCAACTAGTTTTAAAGATTCAGTTCCTAAATTTATTACCGTAGTTCAAAGACAGACATCCGAACATGGTTTTTGCAGTTCTACAAATCCCTCCAAACCACTTGATAAAATCACCCTTGATCCAAAACTGGAACAAAAAATAAACCAAAGATTTAATCGATTAAATGATAAAGAGTTAACTTCACGAAGACCTTCTGGTGAGATTCCTGAAATTTTGAGAGAATTAAATCAAAAGAGCGATGAAAGTAAATATCCTGTTGACTTGCTTCTGGCAACAAATATGCTGTCTGTAGGCGTGGATATTCCTAGATTGGGTGTTATGATTGTTAACGGTCAGCCTAAAAAACATTCAGAATACATTCAGGCAACGGGAAGAATTGGCAGGGCAAATCCAGGTTTGATTGTTACTTTGTATTCATATACAAAACCCAGAGATATTTCACAATACGAGGATTTTATTTCATATCATTCAAAATTTTATCAATATGTTGAAAAAGTTAGTGTTACGCCATTTACTTTACCTTCTCGTGAAATGGGGTTGTTTGGTATTTTAGTGGGATTGATCCGACTAAAGTTAAAAAAATTATCTGCAAATAACTCTGCAGAAAAATTCGTACCTGATGATGAAACTCAAAAAGTAATGATAAATCAAATTAAGAAATTATTTAAAGATAGAGTTGATAATATTGATCCTGTCGAATCACAAAATACTCAAATCCGCATTACAGAATTATTTGAACAATGGAAACTCTACACTCGAATTCATAAAGGATTTTTAAAATATCAGGACAACTCTTATGAAAATAAAGATAAAACTAAATCTTCTCAATACAATTATCTTTTAAGAGATGATTTAAGATCTCCGAATCAATTAATTTCTGTACCTCATTCATTTAGAGATGCTGAAAATGAATTAAAATTCTTTTATGAAAAAATGGATGTGCCTCATGAGTGAAATAACTGATAAGGAGAAACATTTTGTAACGCCGGGTAAGATGAGACCTAGTCAAATAATTACAACATTTGGTCCAGGCTCAATAGTGAATTTTGAAAAGGACTCAGTACTTGTTAAGGGAATTGATTTTTGGGCAAATCGTGATAACTATATCCAAAAAAATCACATATACCTACAGAAAATTACTAAAAAATCAAAATTCATGATGCCCTATGTAAGTGATAAAAATCAAATTTGCATCAGCTGTAAATCTTTTCCACAATGGGGGTATTGTACAAAAAATGACTGTTTATTGCTACAAAGGCACAAACCTTCTCCTGAAAAAATGAATGACAGGGGAACTTTCTTTTGTAAAAAACACCCTTGGATTCCTTTACTTCCTGCACGTTTAGTGATGACATGTAAACAAGGACATCTTGATGAATTTCCTTGGGCAAAATGGGCACACGGAAGTCAAAAAGATCCAAGACAAATCTGTGCTGACGGTGAACTGCGTTGGATGGGTGGAAGAAATTCTACTTCTTTGGGAGATTACAGTGTCGAATGTTCTTGTGGCGCAAAAAATTCAATGAATAGTTCCACAAGCCCAGATGGAATTAAGATCTATTTCCCTGACGGTAGTTCGGAAATTCAAAAATGCACTGGTCAAAAACCATGGTTGGATTCTGAAGAAGAATGTAAAGTGAACGATGGGGGTACTGAGATTCCTATAGGTGCTTTGTCTAGGTCTACTAGTCTGTATTATTCGAAAATAATTCGTGGTTTAGTTATTCCAAGTCTGTGCCATCCCATTATAAAATATCTTCAAAGTGAAGATTATGAAAAAATTAACAAGTTATCTATGTTTAAAAAATTATCTGATGAAGAAAAGGCTCAAGAACTTTTGGATTCTAATCCTACGTGGGTTGAAAAAAATTATTCTATTGACGATGTACTATCTTACATGGATTTAGTTACTGAACGCCCTGGAGTTGCACAAAATATTCAAACTGAATTAGATCTAAAAGAAATTGAATATGAGGATTTAAAATTACATAAGACATTTGACGATACTGATGTCAACAAAGACTTGGTGATAGAGGATGTTGAGTTAAACTCTGATGAAAAAAAATACTTCCAAGATGTAAGAAGATTGACATTGCTTACTGTTTTAGAAGTACAAAGATATTTTTCAAGATTAACTCCTCCCGGTGATGTGCCCACAGGTAGTAAAACAGAATTTAATAAAATGATCTCTAAAATTGAAGTTAATGGAACTACGATTGCAGGTAGAAAATATGATAAAAATGATTGGTTACCTGCAAACATAAAGAAAGGAGAAGGAATTTTTATTGTTTTCAATGATGATTTCTTCAAAAAATTCTCTAATGATTTTGTTAATTCCAGATTAAAATCCATGATAAAAAACAAAGAAAATTTTGATGAGAAATCTGATTGGCCTAGTGATGATTTTGTAAACGAAAAATACATTTTTTTACATTCTATCTCCCACTTATTCATAAAACAACTGGCACGTGAATCTGGATATGATGAGGCATCCATATCTGAGAGAATTTATTCGTCGGAAACCATGAATGGAATTTTAATTTACACTTCGTCTAATGGATCTGGCAGCATGGGCGGATTAGTGAGACAAACAGATGATGGTATTCTTAACATATTGACGGAAGCACTTGAAAACTATAAGGACTGTTCAAGGGATCCTATTTGTCTCAATACGGAACCTTCTGAAATGGCATCTAATGGCATTCCTTTGCATTTGAGGCAAAATGGCTCTGTATGTTTTGCATGTCTGATGTTGCCTGAAACAAGTTGTGAATATTTCAATAAAATGCTTGATAGAAAAATTTTAGTTGACATCGATAATGGATTGAGAAATTATTTGAACCATGAATGATTTAATTGAATTAACAAGAATTTTAAAATTAATACCTACTGCAAAATTACATGAAATTAGTTCTTACATTTCTAAAGAAAAAAAATCTGAATTATCCCTAGCAGAAATAGAGAATTCATTGTCTGTTAATTCATCAGACATGAAAAATATTAAAAAATTATTTCAAAATTTTGACAATGCCAATATTTATTCCCTATTGATTGAAATGTTTTTGGAAAAACAACTTCGTGAGGATGAACTGATATCTAAATTAGTTGTAACTAGTAACATTCATCATCAAGGTGTTTCTTCTACTTATGATGAAATTTTTAAAATACTGCATAATGCACAAAAAAAGATTATCGTTGTAGGTTATTTCGTATACGAGTTGGATGAATTTTTTAAAAAGTTACAAGAAATACAAGTAAAAAGTAAACATTCTATTGACATAGAGTTTTACTTTGACGCCACACAAAAATGGAAAGACATTATTGTAAATGGTTGGCCAGTTGGATATTCTCCAAAAATTTTTGGCATTAATCCCAAACAAGATAAAGGCAAAGTAAAAAAATTGAAAAAAATACACGCAAAAATGATCATCATTGATGATAAAGAATGCCTGATCACTTCTGCAAATTTAACTGAAAATGCAATGGAAACCAACGTTGAGGCCGGAGTGTGGACTCGTGACAAAAAAATAGTTGAAGATTCTATTAATTTTTTAAAACAACTTAAAGAGGATGGAACCTTAATACCTGTTTAGACATGACTGTTTCTTCTAATCCTAATTATTCTCAAGATAGAATTTTTGATAAATTTATGGAATTATTTGATTTAGAAGAATTAAAGCTGATTTTTGATAAAATGCTTCCTGATTCTGAACTCAAAAAATTAGTTGTTGCTTCTGATGATGCTTTAGATGAGACTCATAAAGATGATTTTTGCCGAAGTCTTCTTGAATTAATTGGTGATAATTTTTTTAACAAGCTTCCTGATAACAATAAAGACAAACTAGGCTTTTTGAGATATGAAATAATTCTAAAATCCTGTAAGGAAAATAATATTGATGAACAAACGATAGTTGATGAATACAATGTTAGCCATACAGCACAAGAAGACACTTTGAAAAGCCTTTGTGTTTCTCAATACTTTATAAAAAATTCATATTGGAAATATTTCATTACTGAAGAATTTTTAGATATTCCTGAGAGTGTAATTACTAAAAGATCCGAACCTCCAAAAGAAGAAGAAACAACTCCATTACGAAAGCGTCCTAAACTAAAACCATTACATGATTATCAATACCAATCCGTAAATAAAATTATCAATATGTTGACAAACAAAAATGAATCTAAAAAAGCAGTTTTTATTAATTTGCCAACTGGTGCTGGAAAAACACGTCTTACTGTTGAGGCAATTATTGAATTCATTAATCTTAAAAATCAAAATAAACTCGAGGGTGCTCACGAACAACAAAAAAATGGAAAAATTATTTTTTGGTTTGCATCTACAATTGAACTATGCAAGCAAGCTGCAGATGAATTCATATCCATTTTTGATAGTATAGGAATTGGGACTCAAGTATATCTTACACGATATTATGAAGGTCGAAGAAAATTAAATGATATCATAAATGATTATGAAGGAATTCATATTGTAGTGACCAATACTGAACATTTTCTAACTGAATTGAGGAATGCTAATGATGATAATTCCAAAGAACGCTATCTCGTTAACAGATATACAAAAGATACGTTTTTTGTTCAATTGAGAAATAAAACTATGTGTGTAGTAGTTGATGAAGCTCACGAAATTACTTCTAAATCATATCGAAGATTTGTAGCAGCTATGGGATTTGATAATTCTGGGACAAATGAAAGTAAAGTTAATTTTAGTAGAAATAATGTGATTCTGATTGGTTTATCTGCCACTGCTTACAAAGGTAGTGGATTAGAAACCTTTTTTGAATGTGAAAATGATTATTGTGGTTTTGGTAGTGTAGATCCGAATAAATTAATTGCCCATGCTAAAAAATTTCAACATTATTGCAGTTTATCTGATAATACAGATAAATCCGGCCCTGAAATTTTAAAAAATTTCAATCCTGGTACTAAAACAATTTTTTCAATGTTTCAAAATAATATCTATGTTCCACTACCCCATGAGGATACTACAATTTCAAATCCTGTGGCAATTATTGATATACCTTCTAGTTGTGTGATTGGAGAACACGTTAAGTTTTCTGCCCTTGATTCTTTTGATCGTTCTTCTGATATAAAGTATAGATGGGAAATACGAAAAACCTCTCTTGATACTGCACCTGTAATTCGTGAAGACTCCTATTTCTCATATCCGTTTGAAAGCGAGGGGCAATACACAGTCAAATTAAGAGTAACTAGTTTATCTGATGAAACAAAATTTGATGAAAAAACTATGTCTCTTGAGGTATATGATAAGGGAAAATGCTTTGAGGGCACCATAGAAGATAATCAAAAATTTTATGATATACTAACTAAAAGACAAATTCTTTGTCCGGTTACACATGGTGTAATCATTGGACCTAGAGTTATCCTTGTTGATGGATTCGCAGGAAAAATTAAAACCAGTGGATTTGAAGAACAATCAAATCGTGAAATTGTAAGAGATCTCAAATATAATCAAACAGTATTATCTTTAGTAAAAAAATGCCTGACTGAATATGGGAGAGAGAAAGTACTCATCTTTGCCAATAGTGTGGAACATGCCAACCTATTATCTCAAATCATTAAATTAAATTATAAACGTGAATTTAAAATTAATTCTGCTGTAGTTACTGGAGAAACTCGTCCTGGTCAAAGAAGAAAAATAATTCAGGATTTTAAGGATGGAATTATCAATGTTTTAGTAAATTTTGGTGTGTTGACTACTGGGTTTGATGTGCCTACAATTGACACTCTTATTATTTCTCGACTTGTTGTGAGCAATTCTTTGATGACCCAAATGATTGGTAGAGGTCAACGTGGGCTCAAATCTAGGGGTACAGAGGATTTGTGGTTATTCACAAGTAACTTCTTGGATCCTAATCATTCCATTCCACTTGGTTGGGAAGTTACTGCCCAACAATGGAGTTCATTCACCAAAGAACAACAAGATGATCTACATGTTACAAGTTCTATTGCTAGATCACATACACCTGTTCAAACTCCAACTATTCCTAAAGAAAAACATATAGAATTCATCATAGAAAAAAATACGCCAATATTCCAATGTACTCAATGTAAAAAACAAGGTAAGGGATTTGAACAAATTCAAACTGTTTTTGGTATTACTTATCCAACTTTTAACCAATTTACTAATGCTGTAGATAATGGTACATTTAGAACTGTAACCCGTAATGCAAAATGCAAATTTTGCAGAGAGACAAATAGGATTATGAATAATTGTTCATGCGAATTCACACAAAACTTTTCTAAAATTCATAATTTCCAACGTCATAATATATTCATTGCAAAACTTGCCTTATCTAAATTAGATTCTAATAAATTTTCACAGCATGAATTGGTAGAAATTTTTGACAAATTAAAAATGAATCAAAATCAATTAAATGATATACACTCAAAATTAGAAAATAAACTCTATTCACTTGAAACATATACTTTTACAAAAATATCTCAACCTGACAAATTAAAAAATTTGCTTAATTTGATTGAATCTCAACAAAACTATGTTCCAAATACATCGCCTTCAAAATCTCTTGAAAGTAATGCTGAAAGTAATGCTGAAAGTAATACTGAAAGTAATGCTGAAAGTAATGTTGAGATGACATTCTCTGAAATTAAAGGAAACGACGAATCTCAAAAGTTCTTTTATGAAATTAGAGGTGTTTTGGGTCATTCTCCAACCTCGCGACAATTCAATAAATTGATCAAATATGATGAAAGTAAGTTAAATTTTAAAAAATCTTACGATGGAAGATTTAATTTATTAATATCTGAGTTGAGAGATGTCCCAATTCCAGATCCTAATTTGGAAAATCTACTTTTTGATGAATTTTTTGAAAAATGCCTATCTGAAGGAAAATTAATTTCAAATAACGACTTAGACCAACATGGACAATTTAGGATTGAAGATTATAAAGAAACTTTTGATTCTTACACTAATTTCAAATCCTTAATTCAAAAAGTTTTACATAAGGTACTCTCGTCAAAAATTGAAAATAATTTTTCCTTAGCCGATGTTTTAAATGATTATTCTACAATTTGTCAACTAAAAAGTGGGAATTCTCCAAATTTTGAGGACATTTTTATGTATTCTAAAATCGGCATTGAAAAATATATCCAAAAACATATTCCCTTTTCATTAATTCCTTTGTTACATGAAAATACTAACCAGTATTCAGAAAAAGAACTCGAATCCTTTTTACTTTTATTGGTGAGTTTCTTTAAACTCCGAAATATTTTGGGTTCAATTCCTGTAGAACATGTACTTTTACGATTTCTTGATACTGAGACAAAATCCTTTTACCAACATAATTTTTCTACTATTGACAAATTTTTTAATCATATTGGAATTGATTGTGATTCTGAGATATTTGGAAAACAACACGTGCGAATGGAAAAATATGTGATGCATTATATTGATAAACTACATGGTAGTACAAAAAGTCAACAAACAATTTTACAAAAAATAATTGATTTTGTATTTTCTAATTCGGATTATAATTCAAGTAATTTAGCTAAACCTCAACTAGAATTAGCCATTCAAATAGATAATTTTATTGTAAATAAGAATGTCTTAAATAATTTTTTGTAATTACATCCATTCTTTCATGATGTTTTCAATTGCAACATCCATTTTTGATTGATCATCATTGGAGCTTTCTAGTGCTGCAATCATTGCTTCTGCATCGTGGCCTATGATATACCTGAATTCCTTTCCATTTTCTCTAATAATTTCTAATACTTTTTCACCTACATCAGATGGTTTTGATGCGTCTAGTTCTTTGTCTTCAATTTTTTTCATTATTCTATTCAAGACCGTTCTCATAATCTCTGTATCTTCACTGTATGGTCCTACAAACTTTCCATTTTGATCTTTTGATGACATGGCATCTGGGGTATTGACAAAAAATTTTGTATCCACCACTCCTGCTTCAATTAAACAAACATTGATGTTTTTTGTTTGTAATTCCCTTCTTAAAACCTGGGACAAACCTTCAATCCCAAATTTGGAAATACAGTATGCTGATGATAATGGAAATCCAATTCTTCCAGCAACAGAACTCATATTGATGATTAATCCTGAATTATTTTTTCTCATTATTGGAATTATGTTTTTTGTTAAAATTATTACTCCTTGTAAATCTGTATTTAGTTGTCCTGTTAATTCTTTATCTGATAAATCCTCAAGTGATCCTAACACCATTCTTCCAGCATTATTGAATAATATGTCAATATGATCTGTGCTTGAATTGATTTTTTGAATTCCAGTTTTTATGGAAATGTCATTTGATACATCCATTTCAATAATTTCAATTTTTGACAAGTTTTCTGTTTCGATTCTATTTTTTAATTCATTAGCTTTGTATGGATTTCTAACACAAGCAAATACTTTCATGTCATTTTTTGCACATGCAACTGCAGTCTCTAATCCGATTCCACTTGAGCAGCCCGTAATTACAATTACTTTGGAATCTGTCTGAGACATGATTTTTCTAGATGTTCTCCAATTTAACTAGATCATGCTGATTGACTGACTTTACATTGTTGTGCCACTGCTTGTGGTATTCGTCATGTACAGTATGTATGGGAATTAGTGATTTTGCATGTGTATCTTTGACTACGTGTCTGATTTGCTCCCCGTCTCCGTGCCCAGAGACATGGATTTGATGCCAGTCCTCGTCTCTATTTATCACCCCAAAGTGAACAAACCAGTTTTTGACCTGATCCTCTTTGATTTCCATTTCTGTGTTAAACGGCTCTGTCAATGAGCGGATATATGATGCGCCTTCAGAGGGCTTTATGTCAATTAAATCCTGCAACCTGTAATCAGAACAATAAAAGATGAATTCCTTTTGATTTTTTTGCACGTCCCTGTAATCTACAGAGTTAGGATAGTCTAAGAATTCCCTTTGCCACACTCCATAGTCCTGCAGTAGCTGTCTTTCTGTAAATGTTTCAAGGTCTTTGTCAATCAAGCCCCATGATCCTCGTTGAATGTATACCTTGATATTTTTGTCAGTAGGTGATGGAAATTTCCCCTTCAAGTTTGGAGACTCGTCAAATAATTTCAACAAGTATGCTTGCTTCATATCAATTAGCAAGTAGCGGTTTGTATTTTTTGCTGCAATGTAAAATGACATCAGTCTGTCCAAGTCTCTGATTGGATAACCGCAAATTACTAAACCCTTTGTGTCATTGATTATCTGAGCAACTTTTCTTTCGACATCAAACTCTGTTAGTGATGCGGCCGCACTGACTCTGGTTCCCTCACACAACAACAAATCTAAATCAGACTCTGCACATTTTTGCACAAACTTTTCTGTATCTTCACTTTGTCTTCCGTGAAATCTTAAATCCGCAGTGTTTCCGATTATGCCGTCATGTGTTTGTAAAATAAAAGCATGAACTCCTGGAATTGAGTGGTCGACTGGCATTGGGTTCACTGAAATTGAATCAATTGAGAACTCTCTTCCGGATTCAAACGTTTCAATTCTTCTTGGAACTTTTGCTGCGTCCCCACTGGTACGCATTACTTTGCCGTCTTTTCCTTGATGAACTTGAAATTTTTCTTTTTGTGTGAGGTATTGGTCACTTCCTGTCTCGTCAAAGTTTTGCATGATCAGTTTTGATTCCTCAGAGCAGTAGATTGGAATGTCTGGTCTCAGATATGGAATGTATGCGCAGTGGTCTACATGTGCATGAGTTAGTAAAATTGCGTCAATTTCATTATCCTCAGTACCGCCAAAATCCATATGTTTTGCGTAATCACGCCTGTAAAGCCCCTTGATTTTGGGCAAGATTCCCAACTCAAAGAGGTCATTGAGGCTATTTGAGGTTCTTGCATTAAGAAATTGTGAAAAGAACTGCCCTTCCTGTGAGAAGGACATGCCAAAATCCATGAAAACCTTGGTATCTTTTGATTCGACAAGAAACTTGTTTCCTCCAATATCATTTACCCCTCCGTGAAATGTAATGTCAGTCAATGTATTCTTTGAATACTCCTATGTTAAAAACAACATGTTGATACTAGGAAAATCATTGTTATGATAAATAATTTATTACATTGTATTACATGATCATTCATAAATAATTGTAAGACTAAATTCCATTATTGAGTACAGATAATTTTCAACTGGAACAACGGATTGCAGAATTGGAGCGAGAACTCAAAGGATTTGGAGGGTATAACAAAATTGAAACATTAGAGAGAAAAATTGAAGACTTGGAAAGAAAAGTTGATTCAAACAATTCCAATGATTCTGATTATAAAATGCAAAACTTAGAAAATAAAATCGATAATTTGGAAAGAAAAGTTGATTCAAACAATTCCAATGATTCTGATTATAAAATGCAAAACTTAGAAAATAAAATCGATAATTTGGAAAGAAAAGTTGATTCAAATTCATCTTACTAAATTAGAAGATTATTGAATTTGTTTTTTTAAAATACAAACATTTTTGAAATCAAATGTTGTTTGATGGTAATAATTGGTTTTTCAATCTTAGTCATAATTGGCTTTTTTTATTGAGCGAATAATCTGCTTACTGATCTTGTCCATCAGGTACGTGTCCACATAGTTGAAATTTTTACAAATTACAAAATCATCTACAAACATTTCTTTCATCAGTGAGATGTCTTCTGGGTCGTTGTCCCCGACATAAATGCCGTTGCAGACAATTCCCTGACGTCCCATCATCTTGATCCCCCTTCTTGCAACTTCAATGTCCTGATACTTTGTCGGATGCCCGTCTGTGATTAAAAAAAACAGCCTTTTCTGACTGGTCATCTTTTCAATCTCGTGTTTTGCATACCACACCGCAGTTGCAAGCGGAGTCTCTCCAAATCCTTCAAGTGAGCCGATCTGTGTGGGGTTTGTAATTTTTTTGATAAAGCACTCACTTCCTGTCCCGTTCCATCCAATTACTGTGAGTCTAATGTGGGGCAAATCTGATATCGAGTCGTAAAGTGTCGCACACATCCGCTTGACTGTCTCCATGCTTTGCCTCATGGAGGAACTCTCATCAATTGCAAGTATGATGTCAAATCCCACATGATTTTTGGAACTGACCAAAAAGTTTCCTACCCTGTTGATTTTAAAATCAATGTATGACTCTACGTCAATGTCCTCCCCTGTCGAATCAACTTCGCTTGTTTTTCTGCCTTGAATTTTTTTGAATGTGTTTTTTAGTTTTCTAGATGCAGTCTTGTTGAACTCAGTCAGCTCCGTATGTCTGTGGTTAGTTACAGTGACTTTGCCTTGGATGTTTTTCCATCCATACTTTTCTACTAGATGTCTTTTGGATATCTCCTCCAACTTCTTTTCCACGTTTGAAATTTCTTTGCTGCCTGTTTTTTTCAGCCTTGCACGTGCTTCTGCGAAGCTGGAATTGTCGTCACTGTCAATTTCAAACGGATTTTTAAAATCTGACAGCAGCTTGTGCTTTCCGGCATCCTTGATTTTTTTCCACTTGATTTTTTCATCCACCTGTTTTATTTTTGCATTAATTTCGTTTTCGATTCTTTCGTTGACTATGTCCTCTGCAGTTCTTGCGGACTGCTCATCGCTTTGATTTGAATCTGTCTCATCTTCTCCCTGACTTGATTTTTGATCCTGCACATGGTTGCTGCTGCTGTCCTCCGTGTCTGATTTTTCAATCTTCTCTCTCTCCTCAAACAAAAATTTCTGGACAACCTTCTCCCAGTACATCAGGGCAAGATCATATGCGCCCTTTTTGCCTGTCAGTTCCACCCCGTCAATGTAGTCAATGGCAACTTTGAAATCACTTTTCAAAACTGAATTATTCTGATCATACCTTGCAAAACGAAGCGCCTCTATGGGGTCATTTGGAATTGCATTTGCTTGAAACTGATTTGAAAAATAATAATGTCT
>Ga0233434_1002507_pt1 | contig 15964 bp, 10 predicted proteins | sample SI_122_August201_4_FD_182738 | JGI IMG/M metagenome (GOLD analysis project Ga0233434, IMG submission 182738) | Seawater microbial communities from Saanich Inlet, British Columbia, Canada - SI_122_August2016_120_MG | ecosystem: Environmental > Aquatic > Marine > Inlet | place: Canada: British... | reverse complement strand
ATGTGAAAGAGTCCTGTTTGCCCAGTAGTCCGCAAGAATTTCTTCCATATATTTTTCTGGGTTATGGTGTACGCCTTCATTTCCTCGGTAGTACTTTTGCATACAGTTAACTAAACTTTTCATATTACTTATTGGGATAGTTTCTTTACGAGAAATATCTTGAATGAAATGATGTGAGAACTCGTGAATTATTGTTGATGATAGTTTTGAAAATAATTCATTGGTAATTTTATTTGGATTATTTTTAGCTGATTCTAAAAACTCCATCGGGCAAATTAAAATAAATGATTGGCCTTTGACATCATAGGCTGCAGCGTTTTCGCTATCACCCTTACCTCCGCAGGTGTGGTAGAACACTTCAATCGCCGCATCTTTTTGTTCTTGATTTAAGTTTTTTAAGCTTTCATCAGTTATCGAAAATAGAGACTTAGTTGACTCTACTTTTTGGATAAGTTCTGAAATCATTTCCTGTTTTTTTCCTAGCTCAAAAGAATTAATGTCCAATTCATTGATTTCTGTTTTGATTGTATCTATTAAGGATTGTTTATTTACATCAACAATGGATTGGATAATATCAGAGTACTTGTAAGCGTCCTCATTTATAATTGAAATATAAACATCTTCAAGCTGTTTAATAAGAACATCGGAGAATTCTTTTCGTTCGGTTTTAGAAACACTATAAATTGAAGAAACATCGATACCACTTAATGAGTTTTTTATTTCACAAGTTTTATTTAATTCATTAGTTGTTTGGTGGCATTGATTCAAAAGATCTTCTAAATACTTGATGTTCGTTTTATTAAGCGCTGAAATTCCATATCGTTCAAGTATTTCTTGATTTTCTTTGAAGTGAAATTCCATTGCTTTGTTAAATAAAGATTTTTTTGATTGGTTTACATCTAAAAAAGGATTGTCTTGGCAAAGAACTTTATATGGCCTTTTACAATAATTTTCTCTTAAATTAAAATTGGTTTTTTTCTCACCCTCACATCCCTCATTCGCAGATGAGGATTCTTTTGAGAATAAGTCAAATCCAGATATGCTTAGGCTTAAATCGAATCCATATAAATTAATTGAAAAAAATGAAATAAAAATTATTTTATATGTGTGCATATTACCTCAATGAGATAAACATTGCGAAATATCGGCCATTAAAATAATGAATTATTAATAGCTTACAGACTTAAATATAGAGTGTTTATACAAATGAAAAAAAATTATATAGGGGTCAACTTTTATATAAAATGTTTCGAATATACTTAGTTGAAGTTGGTATGGTCGTCTTTAGGTGCCAAGAAAAAATTGTGTTTGTTTTTTCGAAAAAACAGTTAATTAGATAGTTTTTGGGACGAAAAGAATTAGTGGTTTATCATAATAAAAATATGTTCAAAGGTGATTTTTATGAAGAAATTTATTAAGGGTAAAAAAGGTTTTAGTATCATGGAGGTCATGATTGCGATGGGAATTATGACGGCAGGGGCAGCGTCTCTTATGAATATGAATTCAAGTATGAATAAAAATCTTAAAAACATGGAATCAAAGATGGAAGAGATGATGTTTTTGACTCAAGTAACTCAGTCATTAAATAATCCAACAACATGTACTAAAACTTTTGGCGATTACTGTGAAAACTATGAGGGCGATATTATTAATCCAACAGCCTGTAAGGGAACTGGCATGAATTGGGTGGAAAATGGTCTTGACTTAGATACTAAGTTTATACCTTTGAAAGCAGCATTAAATGAATTTAAGAAGGTTAGTAATTCACAAGGTTTGAATAATCCTAAACCAAGTAAGGCATCTGGAAGTTTGAATTTTTCTTCAAGTAAAAGTTTTAGTAGTTATATTGTTCCAAGATTATTTACTTTTCAAAATAGTGCTTCGGTAGATAAGTTGTGGCTTTCACGCGTTAGATCTTTTGCTAATACATGCAAAACGATGGAGCCAAACTCTGGTAATACTGTCAATACTATTAATAGATTTAAAAATTTATTCACTATGGGAGCAAGATTTGTATTTGGAACATTTGTTAATAATGTAAATGCAAAAGGGCCGGGGGGAGACACTGTGGCGCCTGAACTTTCTAATGCTTCTGCAAGTAAAACAATGAAAGATAGCAATCCAGAACTTAAAAAAAATAGTAATAAGAAAGAAGTAACTGCTCTTGCTAATCTAGCCTCAATCTTAACTTTTGATCCTTCCACGATTCAACTAGCTGTTCAACCGACGGTTCCTAAATTTAATATTGATATCGGAACAATTACATCGGCCATAGGGAGTGGACCCCTTGTAGGTCAACGAGAAGAAAATGATAAGGGTGAGGAATGTGACTCAAACTGGTCTGATAATATTGTTCTAAAAGATATTCGGATATCAATGGATGCGGGAGATCCATTACCAAATCTAAGAGAGCAAAGTGTAAGTTTTGAACCTACTCTTTCGAAAATTATAGATTTAGGTCTTGTAACTCTTTCTATTCCTTCACCAATTACATGTAATAATCCATATAGTGAACTTCATGGCCAAGTACCATCATTAAGTCTTCATAAGGTTTCACGAGCGTTGACTTCAGATAATAAAGTAATCGAGTTCAATAAGATAAGACCTAAAAGTTTAATAGTTGTTGTCAAGTACTATCTACCTAATTATTTAGGGGGTGTCCATCGAAGTAAAACTTTTACAATTAATGCCTTTCCTTTAATGCTTGATGATCAGTCAGATACAAGTAGTGTACGTGTAGGGAAGTGTGGGATTTTTACTGATACTTATGAAAGCACCGTTTATGATGGTTGTTCAAATATACAATTAACTCCTATTATAATACCGAGCCTAGTTTATGATATTTCAGTAAATTCAGATGAAATTTTTAAATTTGATCCATCTCTTGGTGAAAAAATTTATAATACCCAAATAATAAGAGATATACTTCCACCCGATATTCAACAAGAAATTTATACGGGTATTCCTACAATGCCACTACTTGGTAAGAATATTACTATAAACCCGACGGTTAATAATAATGCGGTTAATGGTGCAGTCAATAATGCGATTAATAGTGGTGCAGTCAATAATGCGATTAATAGTGGTGCAGTCAATAATGCGATTAATAGTGGTGCAGTCAATAATGCGATTAATAGTGGTGCGATCAATAATGCGATCAACGGAATGCCTCCAGGAGGAATGTGACATTTTCTAGGTAATACGCAGGATGAATCGCATCTCATTGAGAGGATTTAAAAATTTGAATAAACGTAAACAAAATATTTTCAACCGGGGTTTTACGCTTATTGAAGTGCTTATTGCGATGTCTCTCATGGCAGGTCTATCGATCTATGTCATGCAGCTTCAACAAAACATGCAGCAGGTGACGATGAGGTTGGAGTCCAAAATAGACGAATCCTTATTTTTATCAGAGCTCACTCAAATCTTCTCAAATCCTAAATCATGTACTCGAACATTTGGGTCATATTGTCCAAATAATGTTGGAACCATAACAGACCCTCTTAAATGTAAAGAGGCGGGGGAAACTTTTGTTTTTAATACATTTAATTTTAAAAGTATGAAGATTTCAAGAGACATGAACTTGGTCAGTGATTATATGTCTGTAAAGTTAAAATCGTACTTTGTGAATGATATCTACATTAATGAAAATCACTCACATATAAAAACTTGCAATGTTGAGTTTCCTGAAACAGCTTTTAGTGAATCAAAGATTTTTTTTAACCAATTATATAGTTCATTTATTTTTTTTAAAGAATCACTTAAAAATATTGTCATACCTAAAGTAGCTCATGCTGCGATTGATTCTACAGCAATAGATTCAAGTGTTGTCGCTATTGACCCAAGTATACTTGCGGCGATTTTGGCGATAAATAAATGGGATTTTTCATGGATCTTTGGGCATTGTGAATATGGCAAATACTCAAAAAATCTCACTATAACAAACTTTAGAGTTTCAATGGATATAGATGATGAAATGAAACCGGGGGATATTTCTGTTGATAAAAGACAAGGTGAATGTAGTGCTTTACCAGTGCTTCCATCGATTGCAAAAAATCAAATAAGAACTACTTGTGGACAAGACCCTGATAACCCTATTAGTAATGATGAGGTAAATGATGTTTATGACTTTTGTACTGCAAGTCCAACGGGTCCTGCGGGCTTACCGACAGCGGTACTTGTTAGGCAGTGTCCTGGTCTCGGTGGATCATTTTCTCAAAAAGGTTTTAAATGCGACAAGGTTAGAGTTAGTGACTCTCAAAAAAATGGCTCCTTGATAGTTTTTGTTGAGTACGTTTTAAGAGGTGATGGTGAAGGCCGAAGAAGATCAAAAACCTTTAGTTTATCTGCCTATGCGGTTCCAAAAATAAATGGAAAAGTTTCAGGTAATGTTTCGGGGGCAAGTCCATCTGATGAGCAAGGAGTTTATATTGGTTCATGTTCAATAATTCCCTATTCTATGGAAGCGGAGAAAAATATTATTTATAAAACTAGCCACTCCCTTTTTAAAGCTCCTATGCTATGTCCCCAAAGTGCCTTCGAGCTGATTGAAAGACCTCTTGGTGAAATTTCTGATACCCTCGAAGCAGGGGAGGGTCCAGGTATAATAGAGGATAGAACTAACCCAGATATCGATATAATCAATCCTCCAGATAGGCTGCCTCCACGAGAAATAGATATAATAGAACAACCTGCAGACGTCTTAATTCAGGAAGACACAAGTGGGTCACATACGATGCCATTTTAAATTAAAAATTTAGGATTTCAGCTAATTACATGAGTATTTTCTTTCATACTATCTCAAGTCTAATAACACTCTTTTCGATAAGGAGTTATGAAAAAAAATATTCCATTTAATAAAACGCCAATATCAAGTTCACAAAACGAAATTCGTTTAGTCGAAAAGGTCATTCAAGATAATGCCCTTTGCGGTGATGGAAAATATTCAAAAAATATCCAAAGCTTTTTTAAGCTCCAAACCGGTGTGGCAAGCACCCTTTTTGTCCCGAGTTGCACTGCCGGATTAGAGATGGCCGCATTACTTTGTGATATTCGGCCTGGTGATGAAGTCATTATGCCAAGCTATACATTTGTCTCTACAGCAAATGCTTTTGTCCTTAGAGGCGCAAGTATTAAGTTTGTCGATATTCGTCCAGATACATTAAATATTGATGAAAATTTAATTGAAAACGCGATAACGGATAAAACAAAAGCAGTCGTTCCGGTTCATTATGCTGGAGTTAGTTGTGCGATGGATGAAATTAATACTATTGCCAAAAAATATGAACTCTTTGTCGTTGAGGACGCGGCTCAAGGAGTAATGAGCACTTATAAAGGAAAGGCCTTAGGATCTCTGGGTGATTTTGGTGCATTTAGTTTTCATGAAACTAAAAATTACACGAGTGGTGGCGAAGGGGGGCTTCTTTTAATTAAAGATACCGCTTATGCAAATCGTGCGGAAGTGATGAGAGAAAAAGGAACTAATCGGTCACAATTTTTAAAAGGTGCTGTGGATAAATATACGTGGGTAGATCAAGGAAGTAGTTATCTTCCAAGCGAGCTTCAAGCTGCTTACCTATTTGCCCAAAGTGAATTTTTTAACGAGATGAATGAAGAGCGTTTAAGACTTTGGGGAAATTATCAAAAATCTTTCTGCGGAAATAGTGACTTTATTACTCCAACTATTCCTGAGGACTGTTCTCATAATGCTCATATGTTTTATTTATTATGTGAAAATGAAAACGCAAGAGATGATCTGAATCTATTTATGAAAGATAAAGGGATTATTGCACCCTCACATTATGTACCATTACATAGCTCTCCTGCAGGGAAAAAATTTGGTGAGTTTATTGGTGAGGATAAATATACGACAGATCTTTCCTCTCGGATCATTCGGCTACCTTTATTTTATGGACTAACAGATGATGACCAAAATCGTGTCATAGATTGTGTTGATAAATTTAACTTAAAAAGTGCTAAAAGTGTTGCCTGAATTCTTTGGCATTTAATTCAACGGGTAAAATTTTTTCTGTGTTAATCATCTTTTCTAACGATGGAGCTTTTAGAATTCAACAGCATTAAATTCTTTCAAAAGTTAAATACTCCAAATGAAGTTAATTAATTTTAATCTTTGTAAACAAACTTTATTGCTGGTGCTAACTATAGTACTCAAATTAAATATAAAACTTTTATGTAGCTACATAATTATTGGTTAATTTGGTGGATGTACCTCGTTACCTATTAGTTTTTAGTCACTCCCCCTAATCTAGGTCTCTCTATTCTAGGTCTCCCTATATCCAGCCCATTTATATTCAGCCCATGGAGGTTGGTAGGATTAATAGTCTTAAAACAAATGAAATCAATGAGTTATAAGCATTGATGACATTGGGTAATAATAAAGAAGGTTATGCGAATTTTAGTTAAATTATCTTTTTTTAAGAAGGGATGTACATGAAAAACTTTAAACCTAAATTAACTTCTTTACTTATGCTGTTGAGCATTTTCATGATTTCAGGATGTCTCAAGTTTTCAAAAGATGACGTAAGTTCAAGTGGAGAATCAGCAGTCAGCAATAATGCTTCAGAACCAGCAGTTCATTACAACTTTAGGGCAAGAAAGGATTTATCGGTCAAATTTGTTTCAGAGGAGTATCCTGATTTTTCAAGTGTAAGCATCGTTAGTGTGGGAAGAGGTACGATGAACTTTTCTAAAGAACAACTTAACGGTCGAGACTCTGTGAGTGTTCAGACTTCACCCAATGGCTACAAAGTCATAGTAGTGAATAATGGCAAACAAATTACAAGGGTATTGAGGTAGATTATGAGATTGTACAAATTATTTAAGACACTCTTAATAACAACATTTTTTTCAACCTCTATTACGGCTTTTGAAAATGGTGTTCAGCATATTGAGTCCCATGCGATAGGCTTCGAAGACCGGGCAGACCAGCAAAATGATGCAGACTTGGATGTAATTCTCAAGCTTGAGTTTATGTATAAAACCACAGCTGGTAATGTCGGTGATAATATAAATTCTGATATTATTGTTAAAATCACTCCTTTAGGAATGGGTGCAGAAGACGATATTTCAGTTGTTCTCAAGCAAGGAATTAATCCTAATAGTGTTGCAAGTTTTAGAACTCACACCAATGGTGGTGGATTTGATGCAGTTCCATATGCAGGTCCCGCAAATGTGCAGACCGCTTCGATTTATCCCGGTAAAGAAAATATGTTTGGTGGATGTGGTTGTGATTCTAGTAAATTTGTAAACACTGTCGCTTTAAATGTTGAGTGTATTCCAAACGTAGTAACCCTTACAATCGATGGTGCAGCTGGAATGTTTGTCCATCCTATGACGGCTTCTAAAATTCTTGCTTTATATAATAACACCACAGCAACTTATATTGATAACATTACCTCTGCTTCATATGTAGTGGAATTTGATGGTAATGCTTTTCCCCCGGAAAAAACATCATGGTTTGATGCTTTTATTCCAGTTGGTCAGGAAGTCAATGATTTGGACTTGCACCAAAATTGTTCTTTTGACAATAAGACCGGTGCCGCAGTTCCTGTTAATGCGAATAATTGTCTTGAAAAAATCAAGACATATTTTTCCACTTTAAATCCAGCAAATGCTCCAAATGTAAGAGCTGATGTAGGTGTTACTGATGGATGGAACATTGCAGAAGGAAATGGGCCAAGTAGTTTTAATGCCGCCAATGCCACTGCTGTTAATCAGGAGGGGGTCGTAAATATTGCTGCTATAGAAGCCCTTTTATCGGAAGGGGCAGTAACGAGAAATACTAGAACCTCATGTGATATGCACAATTGCTTCGTCGTACCTGACCCTGCAACTTGTAACAATAACCCTCCTCCCGGTGGTGCTGGTGGTGCTATTGCTGCCCCTATTGTTTTGCCAAGTTTTACTCTTTCAATGGGTGTTGTGGCGGATCTAAAATATTACAACGTTCTTAAAGACAATTTAGGTAATGGTTCTTTTCCTCCTTCAGTAACTCCTGCGGGCGCCCCCGCAGGGACTTCAACTTTTTACAATTATCTTGTAACAGGAACTATCCTTAGTAATGAAGATTGTCCGGTAGACCAAGAGATGGTAAATTGGGGCACCATGACTTCTACTAATGAAATTTCATTACAAGTACTAAATGCTAATCAAGAATACTTTGGATGGAAATTTAATGGAGACGAAGTCTTACCCTATCCAAATGACTACAGTTTTTTCCAATTAGATGCAGGTGTTATTAGTGGGCTAGGGATTGAAGCCGTACAAAACCAACTTGCCAATCAAACGACCAATATTAATGAGGGTTGTTCCCTACAATGTCCAACTTACGATTACGCATTTACTGAAGCACAAAACCAAGCAGCTTGTGAAGCTGTTAATCATTGTTCTTGGGTTAATCTTGGTTATAATTATTATTCTTGCCAAGGACCAAATACTCAGACCACTTGCGAAGATGAATCAGGAAACTGGATTAATAATATAAATTTAGATTATGTACCATTTATTATGGACAATAGTACCTCTTTTGGACTCCCAACTGGCTTAAATGGCCCAGTCTCGGTATCGTGTTACGACTTCAATTCTTCTAATTCATGTGAAGCTGTGAGTAACGGAGGGGTTTGTTCTTGGCAAAGCAATTGTTCCACAAATTATTATAATGAGGTAAGTTGTGAAGGTGATACTAAATGTTCATGGAATCAAGGAGCAGGAACTTGTGAAGCAACGCCAAATGCATGTGAAGGCTTAGATTCTAATAGTTGTTTTTATCCATGTAATTTTAGCTCTAGCACTTGTAGTATGGGTGGTATGTGTAGCGGAGGCGGTTTTATTGTTACAGACACATTGAATGGGGACGATTACGTTGGTAGCACCTACTGCGCGTACAATGTAGTATCTCACTTGAAACTTTCCGATACAGGAGTAGGAATTTCAGATATTCTTTCTAACGCAGCATCATCAGTATCTGATCCGACTAAAGTGACAATGTCATATACTCTTGGTGTTGAGCAGTCCAGTGGGTGTTCTTCTAACTACGATCAGGGAAGTTGTGTGGCACCATGCTCATGGGATGGGTCTATGTGCCACGGCTGTGCATCGGGGTTTAAAAAAGATGGATATGGAAGTAATTGTATTAGATATAATACTGGAACTGATCTATACCACTGGTATGAAACAGAAAGTGGCACGATATATTCGCCAGAAAATATTTTTCCTTGATTGGTTGATCTAATAAAAACCTTATAAAGGGCACTTTAAATGTGCCCTTTTTTTATTAAAAGTAATTAGTATTTTTTTTCGAAACGCTCAACAGCTTTCAGCAACTGACTGTCAATTTCTGTTTGAAGTAATTTTTTTAAATTCTTTTCACCACCAAGGCTTATTGAAAAAATATTTGCTGGTGTCTTCGGAACTAATGCATGTCCTTTAACTGAAAGTGTTGCTCCTTTTTCATCAAAGGAAACTATATTTAATGTTGCGGACCCAGAGTGAAAAAAAGTATTAAAATTTTGAAGCTCTATTTGAATTGAATGATTAGGTAAGTCTTTCGTTTTTACATCAAAGGCAAAGTCAAATCCAATAAGATTAATCGCTAGTCTAAATTCGTTAGGGCCTCTTTCTTCCACTAGTTTTGCCCCAAAAATTTCCGCAATTTTTTGCGGGTCTTGCTTGATAGATAAAAATAATTCCTCAGTGAGTTTTGGAACAAATATTGTTTCTGAATCATTAATTTTTTTATAGGATTTTGAATCAATATTCTCTTCTGAAAAAGAAATTAGCCCCTGTAATGCATCTATTCCAAGATTAGATTCTTGCGGGCAATTTCGTGCCTGAGTGTTGAGGGATAAAATTGTAATAAATAAAAAGGTAAATAATGTCTTCATTTTGAAAGAGGTTACAAGTTTTACGCCAAAAATTGTGTCTAAACTATTTAAATTACCTTGATTATATGACTTGGCCTCACGCACGTGTATTGGTTTTAAACACATATTTCGTAAAAATTAATAAAATGGAAGGAATTGTGACCCATTCTAAGTATTTGATATTAGATGCTTTGGGGATTTTGTCATTTGCCTGGGTATCCCTTTTGGTAATTCATTTTTAAAATAGAATATTGTTCATTTCATGGAGGAATTGAATGTTTGAAAACGTGTACTCGTTATCAACTCCGGTTATTTTAACCTGTTTATTTTCTGAGTTGGTTTACTGCTATTTTTTTAATAAAAAACATTTTCACCTAAAAGATTCTTTTGCGAATATGGCAACCGTCATCATTAATCAGTGCATGAACCTTGTCGTTTTTTATGTAAGTTTTAAAGTATACTCAGCGATTGGTGGCCTTACTCCTTGGAGCATTGAAAATACCACACTGAATTTTATTTTTGCAGTTATTGGAGTTGATTTTCTTTTTTATTGGTTTCATCGTATGGGTCATACCATTAATATTTTGTGGGCCTCGCATATGCCTCATCACTCGAGTGAGGAACTAAACTATACTGTCGCACTTCGATCTTCTATTACACAACGAATGACTGGAATTCTTTTTTATTGGCCGTTGGCCTTAATTGGTTTTTCGCCCGAGTTAATTATTGCGGCGATTGCTTTGAATCTTGTCATGCAATTTTGGCAACACACCAGGAGTATAACAAGACTTCCTCGTTGGTTTGAAGCGATTTTTAACTCACCAACTCATCACCGAATTCATCATGCGACTAACCCAAAATATTTGGATAAAAACTTTGCGGGTATATTAGTTGTATGGGACAAATTGTTTGGTACATATGTAAAAGAATCTGAAGAGGCAGTTTTCGGAGTCCTACGAAAAAATTATTCCTATTGTCCAAATAAAATATTTTTTCAATATTGGTCTGTTTTATGGAAACACACCAGTATGCTTAAAGGATTTGGAGCAAAAATAAAATACCTATTGTGTCCTTTGGATGAATTAAATTCTCGCTATCCAGAGTTTGCTCCAAAAAATGTAACTCCTTACAACAAAGATGAGTTAAATCGATTAGGTGTCTTATTTTTATCAATAAATGTTATTGGCGCGCTTTATTTGATGAGTATTATTATCTCTAAAAATAGCCCACTTCATTTTCATGAAAAAGTATTTGGAAGTTTAGGTCTTTGGTTTGTTGGGATGTACTGGGGAAGAATACTTGATGGGAAAGTTAAAATGTTTTTAAAAAAGACGCCAAATACTCAGCCTGTGACGGCCGAAAATTAGAGGTATTACGTGAAAGAAAATATTTATGCGAGTTTATCCCCGGCGAGCTGTATGCCAAATTGTTGGTGTGAGCTTCCTCGAATGGGAGAAGTTATTTTAGAGCCAGGTAATACTTGGAGTAATGTCTCCTTTATTCTTTGCGGGATATTCGTTTATTTTTTTCTAAAAGAAACACCGAATAGAAAACTCACTAGTTTTAGTTTTGTTCTCTTAGGTCTTGGCAGTATGGCCTTTCATGGAACGGGGACCTTTATTGGCCAAACCTTAGATGTGTTTGCCATGTATTTTTTAGTAAGTGTTTTTATTTTTCAGCTATGGAGCAAAAAGTTTAATTATTTATATTTTTCACTGTTTAATATGGCCTCACTTTTAACGCTTTATTTTATTCCTGAAGTAAGAAGATGGGGATTTTTAGTACTTGTGGTTGGGCTTCTTATTCTAGCTGTAAGGCGTTTAAAGTGGAATAAATACCTTGGCTCTTCTGTCGGGTTTATTGTCGCAGGTCAAATTGTTTGGAATTTAGATCGATTAAAAATCGTTTGTGACCCTGAATTTTTCTTTAATGGGCACTTTTTTTGGCATATTTTTTCAGCCTTGAGCGCGTTATCATTTACTCTATGTATAAAAAGGTATCAAAAGCATTTGTTTTAATTTTTTGCTTTAATGCATTTGCCCACCCTCCTTCTAGTCCTTCCTCGCCTGGTAATAGGGGAGATGTCTCTAGTTCAAATTTTTTATCAATGCCTAGTTACCATGGAGTTTCCACCGGTGGATATGGCTTTATGTGTGAATCAGGTAAATGCTCCGAAGCACAAGCAATTGATAGAATAAATTTAGATTGTAATAAAAAAGATATTCAAAATTATACTCAATCCATTTGTCGTAACGAAGAAGTGGTGAGTATTATAAAAATTCGTGATTTTTTAGACTTGAATAATGTGACTGAAAAGATATTTTTGAAAACACTTCGATTAAAAACCTATGAATATTTAAAATTATCTACGATGACTAATCCAAAGAACCTAGAACTTTCTTTAAATAAAAAAGCGGCCTCGATTGGAGAAAATAGTATAATTAAAAATGATGGTGTCCCTAACGAAAAATTATCTTGTATCAATGACAGTGATGAATTTAAAAAGATCAGCGACATTCCTTTAACATTTACTAAAGAAAATTTGGATAATCCATTTTACGAAGAAACTTATTTTGATGTTGAAATGGAAAAAATTGATGTGGGCAATACAATTCTCAAAGAAAAGGCAGCAGCATTGGCCAATCGCTTTCACCCTGAAAATATTATTAGAACTCTTATTTATGATAAATTTTTAAGTGAAAATATTAGAAAATATCCTAAAAATTCATCGATGGAAAAATCGATTCTTTCTCAGAAAAAAAAGATGAGACAATCATATCCCGGTTTATTTGATGAGAAAGGAGAATTCTTTCCTGAGGCCAAAAGCATAATGGACACCGTATATAAAGGGCTAGGTGTATCGAGGAATTTAATATGTGGCGGTGAAATAAATCTTTCTGCAGCTGAGACTGATGGAAAAAAAATCTTCTCAGAAAAGGCAAATGCGGGATCTATGCTATTTCCAAGTATTGTCGATGAGTTTTTTGAAAATACAGATTATTTGGCCAATCGATTAGATAATACTGATGAATGTTCAGGTGATGCTCTTAAAAATAAAACGACAAAAAATTTGTCCTATTATTTTAATAGTATTGATCAAAACATAAAAAAACTTGGTGAAAGACAGTTAAAAAAAGAACAAATGGAAAAAAGTAATATTTGTAATCTCGGTATTGATGATATTTCAAAAAAATATCCTCAGGTGGTAAGACAAGCGATGAATGATATGGGCGTGGATAATCTTGATGTTGCAAAATATGCACTTTGTTCTTCTGGTAATGCTACTGATTTCAAAGAGCCCGTCTCTTGTAAGGGAAAAAGAGGCAATATAAAATCACCAAAAGGTCAGGATATAATAATTGATGCTGGTTTTTTTCCTTATAAAATTGGAGGAAAGATTAATGCAAGAGAACTTGACGATGGAACGATTGTTTTAAAAAAAACAATTAGGCTTGAAGATAAAGCTGGTTTAACAGATAAAGAAAAGAAATGTTTATCAAAAAGTATAGAAAATGAATTAGTTAATGATATTAATTGTCAGATTGGTTATCCGGGAAATAAAAAGAAATCAGAAATTAATTCTTTAGATCAATCTCTTTGTGGAGCAACAAAGCCTTCAAAAATTGAACGAGATTGCCCAACATCACCAAATAAAAAAAGAGATCCAATGGTAAAAATTGAAGTAGATCTAGAATTTGATCCACCTTTTGATTTTAATGCCACCGAGGACAAAATATCAATATATAAGTGCTATCGTAGTGAAATCCCCGTCGTTGAAGATCGTAGTGATTGTGAGAAAGTAAAAGAGTGGAATATTTCTACATGTGAAAAATCAAATGGTATTGACTATGGATTGTGTTTTGTTGAACCTCCGGAAAAACTCAAAGGTTGTTGTACTTCATTTGTCGCGGATAATATGGAGAATGGTAGTCTATTTAGGCAAAATGCCAATAATATGACGCCTTTTTCAAAGCAAGGCGTTTGGCAACATGAAATTTTTCATACTTTTGGCCTTGGGGATGAGTATTCTGATCCAACATACCCGGTGGCCGATATGGGAGAACATGATTCAGTAATGAGAAACCCGTATGAGCCTAAATCAAAAATTCTTCCTAGACATGTGGATAGTATATTAAAAAGAGTAAAGGAATGTCAGTGAAGAAATATTTCTTAATTTTTTTTAGTCTATCAGCTTTTGGAAGTGATTATATTAGTTATGAATTTAGGTATGACAAAGAATCAGAGAAATTAAAAATCTTTGATGATGGAAACTACATTTATAAAAATAATGGGATTCAAGGGGGCTGTTTTAATTTTAATGGTGAAAAAAAGGGACGTTTTAAAAATCTATCATTTAAAAGCTTAGTAAACATTGTAAAAAAATATCCATCAGATAAAAACGATCGAACGAGTGTTGTCATAAAAAATAAAAAGTCGGTTGATTTGATAAAACCTGGGAAAAAAGCAATAAAAAAACTAAATGAATATTTAAAAAAAGCGATTTTTGAAGGGAAATCTTTTTCGGGTGTTTCTGTAATGGCCAAAAGACTTAATGATAAAAAAATAAAAATGAACTTTAGGTACCACGGAAATAAAAAGCAGGAACTATTATTTCCAAAAAACCTCAATAGTGTTTTTAATCTAAAAGGCATTGAGTTAAACACTAATTCATATGATCAGCTAATCACCTTATCACCAAAGAACAATACTTTTGATATTACTTTAGAGGCCCAACAAAAATTACCAAAATATGGGGCAATTCGTTTTAATGACGCTGCTTTAAAGCACCATAAATCCCGAATGGAAAAATATAAAAATATTCATCTGTGCACAGGGTTTAAATCTTTATAAATTATTGCCCTATAGCATCTTTAATTAAAATATTTAGCTCAACAAGTGGATTTCCTTCTTTGTCTTTTATTACCACTGGTTTTGATGGCGTCGTATTTCTAGGAGCTGGTTTTACAGGCGTCGAAGGAGAGATCTCTCTTCCTGCTGCCGGATGTGTTCCAGACTCTGGTGTCGAGGGTTTCGCTTCGCTTGAAGATCCACCATCGGTTGAAGGCACCGGGTTACCATTTGTTGGTGTTGAATTATTAGATGGAAGAACAGGTTTGGATAATTCTGGTTTCTTTTCTTTTGTTTTTTCTTCATTCCATTTTGAAAGCCAATTAGTTGTAATGTAATGGCCTCCGTAACCAATGCCTAATAAAAAGACCCCATCAAGCATAAACCGAACGAGGTTTGACTCTGGCGGATGATGCCATGGAGGAAGATTTGGCAATTGTTTTGCTTTTTGTTGAATCATCTGAAGTCTTTCATACATATTGATTTCAAGGTCAGATTCAATCCCTTCTTGTTTTAATTGCTCACTTCTTGCTTTTGAATGTTGAACAAGTTCTCGCCAGGTTTCACGAACGTCTACTCTTCTAGCAAAAGTGAGAAGAAAATTATCCATTCCCCGGTCTCTGGCGTCTTGAGCAAGAAGATAATCCCACATTTGTTTTGCTTCATTTGTTCCTTGGTTCACGAGACGATCAATGTTTGGGTAGTAAGTAAGAATGTCTTTGTTATCAATCGCAAAACGCACATAACTTCTGATACTTGGTTTATTAAGCCATGGGACCTTTGCCACAATGATATCAAATAGTTCATGAAGTTGATGAGGAGATAGCCGTGAGACAACACTTGTCCAACGCTCTTGTTTTAATTCTTTTTGAAGATGAATGATTTCAATCATTGGATTATTTGTCACAAGCTCCATAAGCTCTTCGACTGTAGGTGCTTCAAACTCTTTTGTTTTTCCGACCATGTCTCTAAAATTCTCCATCGCGCGTGAACCTTCTAGAGCATCTAAGGCGAAGTCCGCTTTTTCTTTTAGACTTGCTTCGGGTGGGCTTCGTAGAATTGTTTTCGCTTCAGAGTAGGTATCTATATTTTCTAGAATTTGAATCAGCTGATCAGTTTTTCTATTTTCAACATAGAGAATTTCTTGCTCTAGGGCGCGAAAACTTGAAGAAGATAATTCAACATCACGTTTTAAAACTTCAAAGTAATACCCTTCTTTTTTTACTAATCTTTTT
>Ga0233434_1002505_pt1 | contig 15969 bp, 9 predicted proteins | sample SI_122_August201_4_FD_182738 | JGI IMG/M metagenome (GOLD analysis project Ga0233434, IMG submission 182738) | Seawater microbial communities from Saanich Inlet, British Columbia, Canada - SI_122_August2016_120_MG | ecosystem: Environmental > Aquatic > Marine > Inlet | place: Canada: British... | reverse complement strand
TTATATCGCCTATTAACATATGGTTCTTAGTAGTAACCAGTGTGGTTGTCACATCAGCACTAATGTCATTAGGGTTGTTGAAAGTATCTCCCACATCTAGGGAGGCTCCAGTTAGGGTTGCCCAACTATTATCTCCTCTCAAATAGGTAGATGAGCTAGCAGTACCTGTTGCACTTAGTTCATTAATACCGATGGCATCATCTGCCATTTTAGCGTTTGTTATAGCATTAGATACAATATCTGCTGCTTCTACTGAGCCATCTTCTACAGCTACCGGAGTACCTCTTCCAATGTACCCACTCATTAGGTTATCTCCATCACTGAAACTAATGTATCTAAGGAATTAGCTGCAGAGCTTTTTATTCTTATAGCATCTCCTGCGTGTAATACTATCTTCCCATCTACGAAACTTAAAGCAGTTCCTGAAGGGATCGGAGTATCTGTACCTGTTAAGCTGATTTCAGCAGTTCCGTCGTATACCACTACCGTAGTGTCTACCGTTACTCCAGAAGCAGTATTAGATACTACCCCTCCAATAACTACAGCTTTTGTGGCTGCTGGTACCGTGTAAACTGGAGTCAGTGTAGTTGGTACATTGTTATATGTAAATCTTTTAAATGTATTTGCCATTTTATTTTCCTATATTATCCAAGAGCAATCGCCATAGCAATTACATCATCCATTGTGGCATACCCTGAGTGGGTGTGCGCGTCTACGTAAGCCTTAACAGACTGTTGTGTAGGTACCTTAGTGCTAGAGTCTGAAGATAAATTATCTTCATCTACAACGAAAGACATAGCAGCAGTTGTAGTATCTGCTTCCATCACTGCACCAGCAGCTGCTACCGTTGTTGCATCTGTTACATCTGCTGAAGTATCAATGCCACTTAATTTAGTTTGTTCGGCATCACTAAATTCATTAGTATCTGCGTTAGCTTCATATGCAGTTTTAATCTCTGCAGCAGTTTGATCTGCGGTTGCAGAAGTTTCAATTCCACTTAATTTAGTTTGCTCTGCATCACTAAATTCATTAGTATCTGCGTTAGCTTCATATGCAGTTTTAATCTCTGCAGCAGTTTGATCTGCGGTTGCAGAAGTTTCAATTCCATCTAATTTAGTCTTTAGTGTAGCTGTAAAGTTCTTTTCAGTTAAACCATTATCCCCTACAGTATATGTAGTATTAGTATAGTTATTAACATGAAGATTAGTAGCACCTTGATCAGATGTCCAATCAATATGCTCATTAGCTACAAAATCACTAAGACCATCATGAGTAACCGTGACTGCCCCTGTATCTCCATTTACTGATAGTACAGTATCTGTAGGAGTAGCTAATAACGTAAAGTCTGCCATTGTACCTGCAGTACCTGAATTTCTTACATAAGTTTTGTTCTCATCTGAACGAACTACAACATCACCTTCTTCTGTAGTTAATGCTAGCTGAGCTAATTCACTTGCTGCGGTTTGAACTGTAGTTAATGCAATAGCTGTAGTAGTTATTACATTAGCGCCATCAATATTAATACCCGTACCACCTGTATAGGTTGTATCTGTATCTGTGTCTGTAGGAGTTGCCCAAGAACCATTGTATTGTAAAAACTGGCCTGATGTACCTACTGAAGGTACAAGCCCTGAGTTACCTTCTGCAATTGCAGAGGTGTACTGTACATTAGGCTTGTTCTTAATATAATCATCTACACTTGTAGTAGCTTGATTCCAGGCAGCAGTTTGATCTGCGGTTGCAGAAGTTTCAATTCCGCTTAATTTAGTTTGCTCTGCATCACTAAATTCATTAGTATCTGCGTTAGCTTCATATGCAGTTTTAATCTCTGCATTTGTTTGATCTGCGGTTGCAGAAGTTTCAATTCCGCTTAATTTGGTTTGCTCCGCATCACTAAATTCATTAGTATCTGCGTTAGCTTCATATGCAGTTTTAATCTCTGCATTTGTTTGATCTGCGGTTGCAGAAGTTTCAATCCCACTTAATTTAGTCTTTTCAGCACCAGTATAATCATTAGTAGATTTAACATAGGTTGAACCATTTGCAATATCATCTAAAGTACCTGATAATTCACTTAGAGCATCTTTACTAGCTACTTGAGAATCTACGTAAGCCTTAACAGACTGTTGTGTAGGTACCTTAGTTGCTAAGTCTGAAGTCATATTATCTTCATCTACAACGAAAGACATAGCAGCAGTTGTAGTATCTGCTTCCATCACTGCACCAGAAGCTGCTACATTAGTAGCATCTGTTACATCTGCAGAGGCTTCAATACCATCTAATTTAGTATGGTCTGCGTTAGTGAAGTCATTAGTAGTTAATCCGCCATCCCCTACAGTATATGTAGTATTATTATCAGGAACTGTTACTGTATCAGTAGTACCATCTGCTCGATTTAGAGTAATAGTATGCCCACTAATTGTCATAGCATTAGCAGAAGCTGATAATGCTTGCGCCGAAGTAGTGGCTACTTTAGTACCTAAAGCGGTTGTTACTGTGGCTGCGTACGACGAGTCATCATTAATTGATTGAGCTAACTCATTAAGAGTATCTAAAGCTCCTGGGGCTCCTCCAATTAGCTCAGTAATTTCTGTTTGTACATAAGCTGTTGTAGCTATTTGAGTAGTGTTAGTATTAGATACCGCGGTAGGGGCTACTGGAGTACCTGTTAAAGTAGGGCTTGCTAGAGGAGCTTTTAAATCTAAAGCTGTTTGTAATCCATCTACATTTGCTATAACATGGTTATGACTATCATCTGCAATAGTAGCAGTAATAGAAACATTACCTAAATTTGTCATTGTTGCCGAGCCGGTTACGTCTCCTGCAAGTGTTATAGTAGGGTCATTAACATCCAAATCTATAGTACCATCGGAGTCTTGATAAGTAACTGTAATACCTGATTCAGTATTACTAGAGAACATATCTCCTACTCTATCTTGTACCCATTCTGTGTCTACATTAAATGTTCTATCTGCAGCTAAAGTTCCTCCGCCAGTTAGGCCCGTGCCTGCAGTAATAGTAGTACTATCGTCTGCTTTGGCATCTAGAGCTGTTTGTAATCCATCTACATTTGCTATAACATGGTTATGACTATCATCTGCAATAGTAGCAGTAATAGAAACATCTCCACTAGCATCCATATTAGCTGAACCAGACACATCTCCAGTTAAAGCTATAGTAGTAGTTTGATTATCCCAACTATTTGTACCATCATACACAAGAACTTGTCCTGCAGCTGGGGTAGAAATAACAGTATCCGTTAGTTCTGAAAGTTCGTTCATAGCTGCATGTTGTGCATCTACATACGCTTTAATAGATTGTTGGGTAGCTAAATGACTAGCAGAGTCTGATATTAAGTCATCTTCATCTTTTATAGATGTACCAGATATAGCTCCCTCTAATACAGGACTCGCTAAAGTTTTATTAGATAATACTTGACTTCCTGCTAAAGTGGCCACTGTGGAGTCTATATTAATAGTAACTGTGTTGCCTGAGCCTATAGAATCTAAACCGGTGCCACCTGCAATAGTTAGTGACTCTGAATCTAAATCAATAGCTAAAGCTCCTCCAGTGTCTCCTTGGAAGTCTAGATCTTGTGCTGTAGTAACCGAGTCTACATAAGATTTAGTAGCCGCATGATTTGCCCCCGTAGGTGCGCCACTTAAAGTCAGAAGACCTGTCATGGTGTCCCCGGCTTTAAGAACGTTTAAACTTGCTGCTCCTGTTATAGTACCAGTTACATTACCAGTTACATTACCAGTTAAGTCACCGGTTACATCACCAGTTAAGTCACCGGTTACATTACCAGTTACATTACCCGTTATAGCAGCTTCAACTGTACTAGCTACGAAAGTCTCACTTCCCACAGTCCATTTATCTGCACTTTCATCCCACAATAATGTTTTATTAGTAGAAGTACCTCGTTCAATTTCTATACCACCATCTTGTGATGGAGTACCTGTCTCATTACTGTTAATTAGTACAATATTATCTGCTAAATTAATAGTTTCAGTATTGATTGTTGTAGTAGTACCACTTACAGTTAAGTTTCCACCTACTGTTAAATTATTAAATGTGGGGTCGTCTGTAGTGCCTACAGCCTGCCCAATAGATATTGTAGCAGTAGAACCTTCTGAAGCAGTATGACTAACAGATACCCCTGTACCTGCTGTGACATCTGTCATGTAGTTACCTGTAGTATCTGTACCTAGAGCAACTGAATTTGCTGCTACTGTTGTAGTAATACTTACATTACCCAAGTCAGTCATAGTAGCTGAACCTGTTACGTCCCCTGTAAGGGATATAGTAGGGTCATTAACATTAAAATCTAATGTACCATCTGAATCTTCGTAAGTAACAGTAATACCACTTTCAGTATTACTAGAAACCATGCCACCTACTATATCTTGTACGTTTTCTGTTGTAGGAGTGAATGTTGCCGGCTTATTAAGTAAAGTATTCCAATCCCCGTAAACGTAGGCTAAAGAATTCCATGCAGTTGTGCCATCTCCTACTTTGAATTTATCAGTAGTTGTATTTAGTCCTAACTCTCCTTCTAGTAGAATTGGGTTATTAGAGGTCCAGTTAGTACCGGTGTCTCTTCTAAATTGAATTTTTACTGCCATTTAATTTATCTCCTAACTTAAGTCGAATATAAGGTCAGCGAATCCGCTATCAGAGGAAGTGCTACTTCCCCCATCCATTGTGAAAAAAGAAACCCCCCAAGATGCGGTGGACCCATTAGTTGTTAAAACTTTTCCAGAGTGCCCCCCTTGACTTGGTAGACTCCCTGTACCTGCAGTTGTGGTGTCTAACCAAATATCTGAGGTTCCATTATTTACTCTCTTGTACAAAGTATTAGCTGTAATACTATACCATGAGTCTCCTATCAAAGGAGAGGACGGAGCTGTATTAGCATCCGTATGAATAGCTCTAGCTTCCCAATTAGTGGTAGTAGAGTTATATCTTAGTATGTTATTATTCGCAACACTTGTGAGGTCTACATCACTGAGTTCCGACATACTTCCAGCACCTCCGCCATTTGCGGCTAAGGTGTGGGCTGTAGCGTGATTAGTGGCGATACCGGAGGCATTGAATAAAACAAAACCTTTATCTGCGGCGCTATACTTAATAGTCACGTCATGTGTGTGAGCAGAAGTAGAACTAGACTTAGATGTAACAGATGTTACAACTCCTGCAATTAAATCTAGAGCTTGTTGTCCTGTAATTGATACAGAGTGAGCGTGAGAAGGGCTACCCCCAGCTACTAACTGGAAGGTAGGCCCCACGCCTAATTCTACTATACTAGCAACTCCAGAGACTTCTTTCTTTACGAATAGTCTACCATCGTTAGTATTTAAGGCTACTTCACCTAAATTAAGGTCACCTACTCCCGGTAATTTACCGGGGGTTGCAGACCTTTTTAATAGAATCTTTTGGTTAGGCATATTAGCTTACCAAGTACCGCCGTCAAGAGTGTCCGTAACTTGGAACTCGTATCCACCGCTACCGGTAGCTTTAACCATTAATAGCTTATCTAGGTCTGCTGCTACTAATGAATCTGGAGTACCGCCTGTATCTCCTACTGCGCTTGCCCAGATCTTATCATAAACTTTCTGCCATTGAACATCTCTGTTAATAGTATCACTACCAATTCTAACATGGTTAGCTCTAAAGTCTGCGTAACTATTGATTGTTGTTGCGGACCCTGGGTTAGTGCTACCTAAGTCGTCAGAAATGATTATCTGGTCTGTAGATTCATCCCATACCATACCACCGTACTTGCGTACAAAAGAACCACCACTAGCAACTGCTCTAGCCCATGATACTCCGAAATCTGATACTGTAGCTGAGCTTGGAGCGGAGCTTACATCACCCAAGATTAGAATATTATCATCTACTTGAATAGTTTCTGTGTTAATAGTGGTTGTAGTACCATTAACAGTTAAATTTCCTGCAACAGTTAAAGCGCCTGTCTTAATATCAACATTACCTGATTTATCGATTTCAAACTTACTAGTTCCGTAGCCCGTTTGTACTTTAAATAGGTTAGAGTCCCCATAGACCGCTTCACCAGTAGCCGTAGTAGTAGCATTAGAGCTTAATACTAAAGAACTATTGTTAGTTACAGAATCTACTTCATATGGAACACCATCAATTTTAATAGCATCCCCTGCTACTAACTCAGTATTAAATAAAGTTCCTGTACCACTTACTGCAGTACTACCTGTAGTTACTGCAACAGTACCTGTTAACGTTACATTTAATCCACCAGTAGAAGTAACTAAAGAATTGATTGTTCCGCCTGTTAAAACAACGCCATCAATAGTACCAGAGTCAATATCTACTTTAGTAATGTTAACTTCGCCAGTACCTGCCGGAGTAAGATTAATGTTTCCATTAGCATCAAGAGAGGTAATAGTATTACCATCAATCTTAATGTTATCTACTTCTACTGCATCAGTAAACTTAGCGTAACCAGCAACTGTGAAGTCTGCATCGCCTGTAGCGCCACCTGTATGTGGGAAACTAACATCTGCATCTGAAGCTACTATAATTGCGGAAGTTCCGTCTTGTTTAATATTTACGCCAGTCTTACCATCTACGGTAATAGCTCCAACACTAGTATTAAAGTTAGAAGCTGCTGCTGCATCTAAACTGATAGTTCCTGTAGTATCTACAAGTATACCCTTTGATCCAGCATCAATATCGATTCCACCAGCCGCGTTAGACGCTTGAATTCGTACTGCATCAGCTGCATTTTCACCCCCAGAAATAGATACACTCTTAGTAGTTGCCGTTAGTGCAACGTCTCCAGCTGAAGAAGTAATATCGATTAATGCTGCTGCATCTACATCTACTCCACCAGTTGAATCAATGTTTATTGCTGAAGTACCTGTACCAGCTGAATTAATTTCTACTGTAGTATCTGAATGAGAAGAGTCTGCATGTAATTTAACAGCTCCTGCACTTGATCCTTTACCAGTAATGGTTACCTTATCATTATTTGATGTAATAGTAACAGCTTTAGCTGATCCTGTAGCATCAATAGATACAGTACCCGCTGAATTAATATCTACCCCTTGAGAGCCAGCACTAATTTCTACACCTGCTCCGGTAGTATCAGCATCAATTATTACTTTACCTGTACCTGTAGTAATAAGCGTAACTCCGCCATTAGTGCCTGTAGGGGTTAATTTACCCCCGGACCCATCAGTTTCTAATTTAATAGAGCCTGTTATAAATCCGTTATTTGCCCAAACTAAGTCTGTACTGTCTTGTACTTTAAGTTGGTCTGTCCATGTACCGCCATCTAATGTAGCAATAACTAAATTGCCACCATCTTGGTACATCTTTGTTTTGTCCGCACTATTATCTTCAAAGAATAATGATTGCGATTTTGAAGCACTAGTGCCTCCAAGAATTATATCTTGAGATACTGTTTGACTACCTGCTACAGTAGATAGAGATAGGAAGGAGCCCTCGCCTGCAATCTCTAGTACACCCCCGCCTATAGCGTTGGTACCAATGTATAATTTTTGTACGAGCTGATTCCAACCTAACTCACCAAATTCCAGGGTAGGGGTAGTATCCGTGCCGTCACGACGTTTTAGTAAAATTTTATTATAAGCCATTTTATTTCCTTTTTAAAAGTTGATAACCTACTACCAGACTCCACCGTTTAAGATTTCATTGTCTGTACTAGCATAGGTAAAAGTGGAAGTAGTAGAGATGCCTTCTTCGACATAACCGGCTAAAGCGACTGGTCTCCAGTCTGCTATTGTCCAATAATGTCCAGCTCCCGTACATGCGGTTTCCGTTATATGTGTTGTTACTTTAGCTCCTGTAATTAAACTCCTGCAGTAAGCTTCCGAGGCAGGTACGTCTCCTGAATAGACAAATAGTTTGTCATCATCGGTATCATACCATAAGTCACCAATATTTAACTCTTTCGCGTTATCTAGTGGGGCTTCGGGGGTTTGGTAAAAGTTATCTAACCTTGAAAGTGCAGCTTTTGCCTCTGCTGCGGCCCTGACTGCAGTATCTACTGCAGCTTGTCCATCGGACATGCCAGGGTATGGAGGAATTTGTGCAATATCTACTAAATTAGCAGCATTTTCTGTCACAGTTCCCATAATATCAAAATATGTATGTCCAGTATCGGGGTTTCTCGCTATAAAGCGGTACTGACTTTCTGTAGACCCTCGAGTATTAGGCCACAAAGAAACTACCGAGACACCAGAAGCATTAGTAGTTGATACAACCTTAGCAGGAACTACATAAGTGTCCCCTGAGATTGTGTCAACTTCTGTGCGGTCTAAAACCACAACTATCAATGCTCCCTCAACATCATTACCGTTGCTATCTGTTACCTTAATAGTAATGTCGTAAGTTGGTAATGACATATTTTATTTAAATCCTTTGAAATATGAAAATTATTAATAATTTCATTTATAGGGATAATTATACACGTTCTTCTAAAAAATGTAAACTAAAAATTTAGAAAAGTAAAAGGGGTGCCGAAGATACCCCTTTAATTTTAACTCTGAGTACCTACGATGCTACCATCTGTATCCGAAGCAGGGGCTGAGTTTTTCATTCTTAAGTCCCCCGTAGCATCCACCCATAGGTGATATACCCCAAGAACTAAATGCCCGGTATTATACCCTCCACCATCAATCTCTACCGTACCATCATTTTTAATAGCCATCTTTTCAGTTGCCGCAGAACTAATTCTCTCGAAATAAGTAGTATCAGTATAATCACTAGTCAAGTCCTCAGTTAAAACTAAAATACTTGAGCTTGTAATAGATTGGACTTCTTTTATTTCCCAAGTTCCACCGGCTGATGCTTTAATACGAATTACATCTCCTACCACTATATTACCTGAAGTAAACTTACTATCATGACTCTGTACTGTATTTAAAGTACCCGCTGCTACTGAGTATTGAGAAGTTGCCCCAAAGTTTACAGCTTCGGAAGCATTTCTGAAAGATGCGTGATCTTCGGAAGCCATTTTTGTTCCTTGAACAGTTCCGCTTGAGGTTACTTTAAAAGTAGAGACAACATCACTATTTGTAATACTTAAGAGATCAGCAGTATCTGTAGAATACTGAGAAATAGAAACTGCAGGTACGGTACTTCCACTTGTAGTTTTTGTTACTGATAATTTTTTACCTTCTAAACTATCACTAACTATAGTGGTATTAAGAATGTTAGGGATAGTAATAAATGAAGAAGCTGTAGTATGTGCTATACTTCCGGTAGTAATACTTATGCTCCCTACCTCTATTGAGGTCATTGAAGTCACTGTAGGGTTAGTAAAAGTACTATTTGATATAGTAACACTATCTAAGGTACCCCCTGTAGCTGCTATGGAACTACTGGCTTGAGTGGCTAAGGTACCTAGTCCTAGAGCTACTCTAGCACCAGCTGCTGTTGCAGAGCCTGTTCCTCCATATGCCAAGGGTATAGCTACTCCGTTCCAAGCTCCAGAAGTAATAGTACCTACTGTAGCTAGGTTGGTGGAGCCTACCCAAGAGTTTATAGATACGTTATCTACGTTACCCAGTCCAAGCGCTATCTGTGCGGCGCTTGCGGTAGTTGCTCCAGTACCCCCTTTAGCTACTGGGATGGCAGTGCCACCCCAACTTCCTACAGTAATAGTGCCTAAAGTAGTTACATTTGATGAGCCTCCCCAAGAGTTTATAGATACATTATCAACATTATCCAAACTCCAAGCAGTTTTAGAAGCCGCAATACTTGTAGCCCCTGTGCCTCCTTGTACCTCTGATATAGGGGTAGAGAGAGAAGTAATAGTACCATTAGTAATGTAAATACTATCAGCTTCTATTTTAGATTGACTAAGTTTTAGTTTTGAGGCATTGCCTTCTCCATCATAAACTATCTGTCCTGTAGTTGCTGGTAGCCCTGTGCCAGAAGATATAAGAGTAGCTGTTCCTAAGTGCAGTACGTCTTTATAAGTATCTGCAGGTGTTTTATCTTGTAAATTATTTGCCATATTATTGTCCTATTATGAGTATATTGCTGGGAATACTTGTTTCCAGCTACCCGTTCCTGAAGCTGTAGCAATACTAATAAGGGATCCATTTACCCAAGTATCTCCTGCTTTAGTGGCTGTAGGAGTAGTACCTCCTGTGAAAACTTTAGCATATACAGAGTCATGTTCGTGACTATTCTTGAAAGTTCCTGAAGCCGATATATCACATACATCATTAAGCTCTGCTACTGTAGCTGTAATACCTAAATTAGATACTACTGTTGCAGTACTAGCAACATCACTTAGGTTGGAACTAGCGTCTAAAAATTTAGTATCTGCAGCTAATTGAGTGTAGTAATCTCCTGCTGGGTCTAATGGTGCAGTGTCTCCAATGCCTCCAATAGATATACTCCAAGGATCTGAGGCCCCTCCATAGGAAGCCGCAGCACTAAACTTATTTCTGCTTCCTACATAGAACTCTAGAGATCCAGTTACAGGGTTGTATGTAGTTACTGTACCGTCCAAAAAGCCGTCTAAAGTTGCTCCTGTATAGTGTGATACTCTTATAGGCTGCCCTGGGGCAAAAGTTTTATTTACACTAACTGTACTACCTGCTACTACTGTAGTAACAGAAGATACTAGTAAGGTAATTGTAGCGTGTCTTTCTGATGCTACTGTTGTTAAGTCAATAGCTTGTTCAGCTAAGCCAGAATGAATTGATGCTGCGTGGGCGGCAAAATCTTCAAATGCGTCTGGCATTCCTGTTACATACGCAGTTCCTGCAAAATCATCTGCACTGTATACTCTACCATTTAGTGTTACGGGCCATGCCATCTTATAATAACTCCTCTATTGTATACGAACGACTCCAATATCCATCTATGTTATGTTTCATAGGGGATATTTTAGCTATACGTCCATATATTGTTTGTTTAAATAATTTATGTGCAGGTGCTTTAGTATCTGTATAGATAAGTACATCTCCACTTGATCCTTTTGTTCTATCTAACTCTAGAGCATTTTCGAAAATCTCCTCTTCAGTTAGATATTTCAAATTAAATTTAACACTCCTATACTTATTAAGAGTATCTACATAGGTCTGACCGCCTAATGACCGGGTAATCTTGGATGGATCTTTATATGTTAGAGTCCATCCTCGACTCATGTTTCTTGAAGGCTTCCAGGCCTTCCCTACTACTACACGCCCTACTTCGAAATAACTAGGGGATGCGGTATCTTGTATGTCTATTTTAATGAACTTAGCGGATACTGCTGTATCTAATAATAGATGTGAGGCGAAAGGTTTATAGCTTTCTAGTTGCTCTGCAGTAATATTTGTCCCCCATAAGAATACTCCGTAAGGTAGTGTGCCAAAGGAACCCATTGTAGGCCAAACATCCTGCCAATCTGTTTGGTGTACATAGCTCCATTTATTGACTATATTCCCCCATATACTAACAGTAGTGTTGCCCCAAGTTTTATTCGGCCAAGCCTCCATCTCTGCAGTTAAGTCTGTAGCAAAACGTACCCGCCATTTAGCGCCCCCAGAAAAGTTATGATTAAGTAAAGATAGGCTATCTATTAACTTCTGCCCTCCAAACTCAATCTGAATACTAGTAGTTTCTTGGTTGCCTTGATGCCCCTCTATAAAGCCGTTGCCGTGCTCCCAGCCCGCTTTAGTTTTATAATAGTACCCATTTCCATAAGGTAAACTACTATCCCCAGGATAAGATGCTGTAGCTAGAACGTCATTCAAGGTTAAATGTATATGTCTATTATGTGCGGGGCCAGAAGTTGTATTACCTACACTAACTGGGGGCCCCCCAATAACATAAGCTATAGATGTAGTTGGGGGAGTCCAATCTCTAGTAGGGCCACCAACACTTACATTTATTTCATCTCTAAATGTATATATTGCTCCTGCGTCTGTTGCACTAACTCCATCCTCATAAGGAGCCCCTGATATAATGATACTGTCTGACGCAGCCATACTTAGCCCAAAATTATCATTAGCCTCTTCATCAGATGCTTCGACTTTTCGTATCTGTACTAAGTCATTATTGAATATATATAAAGCCCCTGCATCTGTATTACTTGTAGAATCTGATAAAGGGGAACCTACTACTATATTATTCGGGGATACAGCTACCGAAACCCCAAAATGATCCCCTGCAGTAGGGTCCGAGGGGAATAATTTAGTATAGGCACCTGATAGCTCCATATCTAACTTATACGCTCCCCCAGAATCTACATTAGAACCATTATCCATATAAGGAGCTCCTACTACTACTTTACTGTCTGTACATGCTACAGAGTGCCCAAATTTTGCTCCATCATCTACATCTCCATCTAATACTCCGAAATGGAATTCGGCAAATGCGCCTCCTGCATCTGCTGCTATAAATCTGATAACAGCGCCCACAGCTTTATTTACTCCTGCTATAGGTAGTACTCTGTCAGGTTGCCCTACGTATACGTCGCCTCCATTGGAAGCTAAAGAGTACCCCATTTTATACGTAGTGCCTTCGGCTCTATAGGTTTGATATACGCCTGCGGGGGTATAAAAATGTACTGTTCCCTGATTTGTTCCTGCGCCAAGGTTTCCATGAGGGCCGCCAACTGCTATAATATTAGCAGATATTGTTACAGCCCAACCAAAGTTTGACCCCGCACTTCCCGTTGAAGGAAGTATTTGAGTTTTCTGTACTCCGTCTATTCCAAATAAATATGCTACCCCAATATCTACTAGAGGAGACCCCCCACTATACAAAGTGGCATTAGGAGACCCAACAATTATTTGGGATTCGTGTATAGCTACTGACCACCCAAACTTTGCTCCCGTCTCCGGGGTAGTAGGGACTATTTTTCTAATAAAAGTGCCATCTATATTGTATAAGTATACGGCTCCTGCTCCTGAGGATACTCCTGGGGCTCCTACTACAATATAGTTTCCATAAGTAGCTACAGAGTACCCAAAATGATTACTTGCTACAGCTCCCCCATCTTCCGTAAATTTCTCTTCTCCACTCCCGCTAAAGTATCTGCTAATAACTTGCCAAATCTCTGCTACTGAATCATCGATGTCTGGCATAATCTTTATTACACGAGTAGTAGAATTGGAGCTACCAGTGCTTGTAAAAGTGAAACGAGCTGCAGTAGCTGAGGTTTCCCCTAACTCTATCCAGTCAGCAGTTGTTGGGTTACTTACTATATGCAGGCCGCCATTAGCCGCCTGATCCCCAGTACGCCATACTTTTGTAATCTGTCTATCCTTTAGATTACCTGAAAGTAATGTAGACGCTTCAGACTCTGGTAGAATATAAGTATCTGAGCTATCTAAATAGTTATCACCAATAATAGCTAAACTCATCCCCAGACCTCCATAGTTACCTCATTCTTTAAAGCATCTTCTTTTAATGATACAATTCTCATATTTTTTCCATCAGTTAATCCATACCGGTCAATTTTAACCATTATAGTATCGTTTAAATCTAACCCAAAAGGTTGTATTTTTACTTTTAAAACAAATAAATCTCTTTTTATTCCGTACAATTCCTGTCTACGCTTAGCTTCCTCGTGCCCCATACAGTTACAGGTTAAGTAAGTGTCTACCTTCTCCCCATCCGCCGCAAGCAAATGCTTAGTAATAACTGTAGGGTCTTCAAATTTTTCATCTATAAACTCTTCTTCTAGTCTATACTTATACCCATTATCACTTAATACTGCTCCTGCCATATCTCCTTCAGAGAATACTTTCCAGTGTTTTCTAGTTCCTATAGTTTGAGAAATAGAGGGGATACCTGTAGATCTTCTACTTATACTTCTTATTTCTACTTCAGTGAAGGTTTGAACGGGAGTAACTTCAGGCTCGGTCAATGCACCTAATACCATTTTCCCCGAGCGATCAAAAGTGTAAAACGCCCCCATAGATGATACCAGTGAGTCTAAAATATTAAGAATATTTTCTCCTTCCGGAACATAATACCCATGTATTCCATACTCGATTGCTGTAGTTGCTCTACTAAATGTACTAAAGGAATCAGTGTTTATATCGGTTAATTGTAGTCCACCTTTTGTCGAAATTATTCTTTTTACAATGCCCCCTAATGAAGAATCGTAAGTGGCTACAGCAGTAGAAAAAATATCTACTTCTTTAGACCCTTTAACATCTGCTGTTATTACATAATCTGCAGAAGACCCTCCCCCTACTGCTGCTGTAAGTGTAAACTTACCATTAGCTAAGTCTTCTGTAATACCTGTAGTAGTCCACGTCCCCATATCAGTTTCGCAATCAAAAGCATTGGTGTACGCGGGAGTTTTTATTATACTACAGCTACCCAGCTGGTTCCCCCCAGAGTACACGGCATCAATACTCTCTATTGGACCGTTGTGTACCTGGAAAATTCTATTGCTAGGGTCTACTTCTATTGGCTCGATGTGGGATACTTCTCCATAACATACGGGCTTTATCTTATTTTTTAATCTATCTGCCCCGTTGCTATGATCGAATATTGTATAGATAGATGTAGCATCTGGAATATCTACCCAAGGGGTAGTGCTTTTAATTGTAGCATACTTAGAGGTACCATCATACTCATCAATTTTTCTCTTTTGTCCATAACCTTTTCCACCTGTAATCTCAAGATCCATATTACGATAGTAATGGTCCGTTGTGCTAGAACTTGGGTCTAGAATTATTAATGCAGTCCCTCCTCCTTGAGCCCTCTGATTCCAGGCTATTGAAGTTCCTACATAAACTTCTTCTTCAATAGGCTTATCTAATTTGTGTTGAAAATCCCTAATTTTTATTAGTACTTCAACAGCAGACCATTCAATTTGATCCATTGTACCTACAAAGATATTAAAAAAAGTATCGTAAGAGGAACCATCCCCAATCTTTACTTTAATATCTCTACCATTTAAACTGTAGTCGTTTAAAAAATCTAAATCTCCATCAGTATTCATTAATTTAATAGTACCAAAAGAGGGAATACTTCTTCCGCCTATGCTTCCAGGAGAGTACATATTTCTAGACATACTAAGGGCCGACTTAACTCTAGACTCATAGTATGTATTAGCAGGAGTATCTGTAGGGCTTGTAGTAAAACCCCCTGTAGAATAGTATAACGTTTCCAGTTTTTCCGTTGCTAGGTTATACGCGTCTAACTCTATTAAATAGTTCCTTTTAGCATACGCGTCCTGTAAGTACGCTAATTGAGTAGTTATTAAGGCCATTTATGCTCTACTATACTTCATACTAGTAGACATTCTTTCCACTGAGGAACCAAATTCTTCATTACTATTCCTAAGTTCTACTATTTCCGCTTTTAAACTTATAATAGCATCTTGCATCTCCTCTCTTTCTTGAGAGCTAGTATTAATAGATACTTGCATTAAGGAGGCTTGCTGCTCTTTAAAGGCTTTTAATTCTTCTACCATAGGAGAGTTATTCTGAAGGACTGGAATACTAGTTCCATCTGGTAAAGGCACCACTGCTTCATTATACCTACCTTCTCCGATTAAACCCATTGTAGGGTTACTAACTATACCCCCAGAAGCAAAAGCTCTGAAGCCCCCTGATATTACTCCACCATTAGCAAAGCCCATTAAAGCACGGAAATCTTCTAACATCTTTAAGGCCCAGTCTCTATCTTTCATGAACTCGCCGACTCCACCAAACATAGACTTAGAAAGATCTATAAAGCTACTCATAGTTTCCGCTAACTTTTCTCCTGCTTTAACGTTCCCTGCCATAGCGTCTGCAGCCAATTTCTCCGCTTCTGTCTTAAAGTGCCCATATTTATCTGCGTCTGTAAGGGAAGATAACTCTCCGTATTTCATCTCATCGATAAGATCAATGATACCACCAAAAGCGTCTTTTAAATCGTCTGCAGAGTTAGTCATATCACCAAATGCTTCGCCTAAGCGGATCATAGTAGCTAGTTTATCTGGATCATCAAAGAATCCAG
>Ga0233434_1002503_pt1 | contig 15978 bp, 8 predicted proteins | sample SI_122_August201_4_FD_182738 | JGI IMG/M metagenome (GOLD analysis project Ga0233434, IMG submission 182738) | Seawater microbial communities from Saanich Inlet, British Columbia, Canada - SI_122_August2016_120_MG | ecosystem: Environmental > Aquatic > Marine > Inlet | place: Canada: British... | reverse complement strand
CGTCAGCGCTTCCCCGTAGGCTTCGGCCTCGTCCCGCAGCGGATCCAACTCGGCGGTGATGATCCAGGCAGGCGCCAAACCACTCAGATCGGCCGCATGGATCGGCGCGACCCGGGGATCCGTGCGTTGCGCGACATCGGGCACATACGCATCCCAGTAGAAGCGCATGGCATCACGTGTGAGCAGGAAGCCTTCGGCATTGTCGACGTAGGAGGCGCGTTCGAAGTCGGCGTCGATCACGGGGTAGACGAGCAACTGCAGCACGATCGGCATCTCAAGCTCCTTCGCGCCATAGGCGACGCAGGCAGCCAGATTGCCACCAGCGCTGTCGCCGGCCACCGCAATGCGCTGCGGATCTACACCGAGCTCGGCAGCATGGGCGTGAATCCACGCGGTCGCCGCCAGACAGTCATCGATCGCCGCGGGAAAGGGATGCTCTGGTGCCAGGCGATAGTCGATGGAGATCACAACACAGTCAGCATCATTCGCCAGTTGTCTACAGCTGACCTCGGAGAGGTCGAGACTCCCGAGGACCCAGCCACCGCCATGATACCAGACCAGCACTGGCATGATCTGCTGAGTCTCACGTGGACGAAAGATGCGCACCGGAATATCCCCTGCGGGGCCCGGCAGTGTTTGGTCCTCGATCTGGTAGATCGGTGGCCGGTCTTGCTCTGGTGTCACCCAGCCTTCGAGGAATTCACGCGCCACCTCGGCGCCAGCCGAATGCAGGTCGGTGAGACCGCGATTGCCCAATTCCTCATCGACGGTGTCGATGACCTTGCGCATTTCAGGATGCAGCTGGCTCATGAAGTATCCTTTAGGTTGCCTCTGACTCGGTTCTGCCACCTTACCTTCCGGCCTGCCCGAATCTAGGCACACGCCGTAGGGCAGGCGAACCGTGCAGGGACTGACTCCCGACAGATCGCCCAACAGGGCTATCTGGGCCGATTTGAGGCCTTTCCAGCAAAGATTCTGATCTTTCTTGCAGGCCGATGTAACGTGGCGCCCGTGGCCCGGGGCTTTGTAGTATGCACCTGACCATATCAACTTTGGGACGCTGGAATGACTCCACTTACATCCCCTCCGAACCAATCGCCTGGCGTCGAGACAGCCGACCTCGTTCTGGCCGCTCGCCAGGGCGATGCGGCAGCCCTCACGGCCCTTGTCAGGCAGTTCCAGGACATGGCTGTGGGCTACGCCTGGTCTCTATTGGGCGACTTTCACCTGGCCGAGGACGCCGCGCAGGATGCTTTCATACAGGTCCTCGGCGATCTGCACAGCTTGCGGGAACCGGCGGCTTTCGGTGGCTGGCTGCGCCGCATCGTGCACAAATACTGTGATCGACGTACCCGGCGGGTCGGCGTTCGCACAGTGCCTTTGGAGGGTGTCGTGGCGCAAGTGACGGCTGACGTGACCCAGACATCTGCTCAGGATTCCCTCGAACAAGCTGAAACGGCTGCCGTCGTGCGCCGGGCGATTGCGGCACTGCCCGATGCTCAACGGGAGACGATCACCCTCTTCTACATGGGTGAGCGCTCCCAGGCTCAAGTCGCTGTATTTCTCGATATCACAGAGGGCACGGTGCGCAAGCGCCTGTATGATGCCCGCAAAGCCCTCAAGGAGAGGATGATCGACATGGTTGAACAGACATTGCACGACGACGCCCCATCGCGAAATGATCGCTTCGAGATCCACGTCCTGCTTGGCGCCGCGTGTGAGCGCGGGGACATGGAGGAGGTTCGTCGCATCCTTGCCGATACACCCGAACTTGCCCGTCAGGACGCACGCGCCAATGATGAGCATCAGGTACTGCATTATGCAGTCTATGGGAATCAACTTGAGGTCGTGGAGTTTCTGCTGACATCGGGTGCAGATCCACTCAAGGGGATCTATCCGCATCGAGATGCGACCTCGCCTCGGGCGATCGCCTTTGACCGCGGCTACGCTGCCATCGTCGACGCCATCGACGCGCATCTGGAGGCCAGCCGTGGTGCCAGCGATGCAGGGCGTGATCTGTGTGAAGCGGCCGGGCGCGGCGATAGCAAGCAGGTCAGTTCGATGTTGGATGATGACGCCGCTCTCATTGAGGCACGCGACAATCGCGGTCGCACGCCGCTGCAACGCGCCGTTGAGCGCGCAGATCTCGCCTTGGCGACGCTGCTTCTTGACCGCGGTGCCGACATCGAAACGCAGGATTCAGAGGGACAGACTCCTCTGCGCCGGGCCCTTGATCACGGTTGGAAGGTGCCGGATGAAAACTTCGCAGACTATACGGCGATGGCTGGACTCCTCGTTGACCGTGGTGCCAAGGTCGATCTGTGGGCGGCGGCCGGTCTCGGCGATGCTGAGGTTGTGCGACAACGACTGGATACCAGCAAGGACGCCATCAATGGCAGCGGCAAGGTAGCTCCTGTAACGATCGCCGCCTTTCGCGGGCACACCGACATCGTTCAGATGTTACTGGCAGCCGGTGCCGACCCGGATGTGACCTACACGATTGAGGTCGCCGGTGAGACGATCGAGCAGAAGGGCGGAGCACTCTGGTTGGCAGCCAACCGTGGTCATCTGGACGTCGTTCGCACTTTGCTTAAAGGTGGTGCGAAGGCAGACATCGAGATCTATGCCTCAGGCAGCGCCATCGAGCAGTCCCTGTTGCATGGCCATCGAGAGGTTGCCAACCTGCTTTTCCTACATGGCGCCGTCGGTCACCCACTGACCTACTGTGTGACCAACGATGTGGCAGCACTCGCCGAGCACCTACGCGCCAACCCGGATGCGCGCGAAGGCCTGATGTGGAGTGCGATTCTGGCGGGCAACGAGACCATCGTCGAGCACGAACTGACCTATGGCGCTGCGATTCCAACTGACAAGCAGTTCAATCTGCTCGAGCAGACGATCCGCGGCTGGCGACTCGGCAATCTGAAGATCACCAGTGACGGCTGGGACCGACGCAGCTACGTGCGCAATCTGCAGCGATTGATCGACGCCGGTTTCGATCCGGGGCAGCGCAATCACCGTAATGGCCGCGCCGACTTCACGATTCTCCATCACCTGGCGGCGCGGTCCTGCAACCCCGGTACCTACGGCCATACACCCGACGAGGTCGTCGACTTTGCCCGCATCTTCGTCGACGGTGGCGCCGAGGTGGATGCCCTTGAGTCACAGCTGCAAAGCACACCGCTCGGTTGGGCTGCGCGCTACGGCCAATTGGAGCTGTGTCGATTCTTGTTGGATCGTGACGCCGATCCGAATGGCGGCGACGCAGACTGGGCGCGTCCACTGGCCTGGGCCGAGCGTTATGAGCACACGGAGGTTGCAGCATTGCTACGGGAGAAGGGCGCGAGCTGACTGCACTGGGCAGCCCGAAGGTTGGCTGAACTTCGGCAGCAGGTCGGCGGAGGCCGACAGCAGTTCGCCCAGCATCAGCTCTGCCTGCCGCGGGGGGATCGCCATTTCGTCTATCAGCAGCGCCTGCAAAGCAGCATTGCGGTCGCCTTTGACTGCCGCATCTGCCACCAGTTCCTGCCATACGAAGCGCTTCTCAAGGATCCCCTTGAGCACGTGCGGCGCCTCCCCCATGGTCAGCGCCCGTGCCCCGGCGGTCTCCGTCACGGCTTCGACCTCGACCTCGGCGCTGGCGGGCAGGTTGGGAATGGCACTGCCATTGGCCAGGTTGAGAATACAGACCTGACGTCGGCCCCTGGCGATGGCACTGATCAATCGCGCCAGGCCCTCACCGTGGATGCCGTCATCAAGACGCTCTGGGAGTTCAACGGCATCCAGGATGCGCGCGTACTCCGTCAGAAACTCCGCCCGCACCTGGGACGAGGCCGGCTGACGCTCTGGCATGGGTTGCGCTGCATCATAGCCATGATTGCGCGCCGACTCGGCCAGCGCATAGGGCAGCGCCTGCTGACCAGACACTTGCGCCGCAAAAGGATAGAACTCGATGATGTGGCCATCATCAGGGTACACGATGCGATGCCCGTAGGCGGCAGACAGATCGGCACTCATCGCATGAGCCTCCGGTGCCGTCTGCTCGCGTGTACGCTTCATCAGCTCAGGTAGCAGGTCGTGTCCGTGATGACAAACGGCGGTGAACCAGTAGTAGTGATTGGTGCCGATCCAACGGCACTCGAGCTCGCCGGCGGGCACATCCAGAAGCTGTGCCGCCGCAGCGATACCACCCTGCACACCATGGCAGATGCCAATGCTGGTAATGGACGAATACTTGTGCAGGGCCCGCATGATCGGCGCCATGGGGTTGGAGTGGTTCAGCAGAATCGCGTTCGGACAGCGGCTCTCCATCCGCTTGCAGAGGTGCATGTAGGAGGGGATCGAGCGCAACCCCATCATCATGCCTGCGGGCCCCGCCGTATCACCGATGACCTGGTGGATCCCATACTTCGCCGGAATGTGCATGTCGGCGTTGTGGTACCATGAGCCGTAGACGTTGCGGGTCACCTCGGCACCGCTGCCGCCGATGGAGGTCACGGCGAACCCAGCCGCATCAAGGGCATCGTCCAGGTCGGCTGTGGCGCGCACGCGCAGGCCCGTGTCAGCTACCTGCGCCAGCCGACGTCCGGCAACCGCCATGAGCTCGGCCTTCTCGGCGTCGATGTCGTAGAGCACGACCTCCGAGTCTGCGATGTCGTTGGCGAGAGCCAGATCGGCGAGCACACGCGGAAAATAGAGGCTGCCACCCCCCAGACAGGCGATCTTGATATTCTTGCTCATAACGCCTCGACCTCCACGTCGCGGAAGAAGGTTCGGCCCTCGGAGTTGATGAGGGCAACGCCGCCCCCGGATAAACTCACATCGTCGATGACAAACAACTCGCGATCGTCGATGGCTGCCCGCAGGGTCTGTCCTCGCACGCTGAGCTGAAGGTCGTGCCACTCACCATAGTTCCAGGGCAGATCCACCGCATCGATGAGCATGTCGTCGTCGACGCACTGCAACAGCTGCGCGCGACCTGATCCACACAACATCAAGGCGTACCAGCGCCGCATCCCGCCGACGCGCACGGCAATTCCCGACTCGGACGCCATATGCGGTGACACCCTGGCCGAGAAGCGATAGTCACGCCAATCGCGACTGCCGTTGATCAGCAGACCACGCCCCTCATTGTGAATCAGGGTCACTTGCTTACCCGCATCACCGAGCAGAACGCGATCGACGCCATCCGTCCAGCCCACGGGGGTACTGCGTTCGGCCAGACCCGCCCCTAAGAGGTGACAGGACGGTGTTCCCGCCCAAGTCAGTGTGTCCAGATGCACTGTGCCGGCTACGCCCTCTTGGCTATGGATCTCAAGACCCACGCGTAGAACGGGGAGTCCGTCGGTTTGTGGAACCATCCAGCGCAGCGTTGCCTTGTCGTGTACGGACAACGTCTGCACGGGGCTAGAATGTCGCGCTGGCTCACCACCTGGCTCACGGGGATAGACCTCGACAAACAGTGCGACGCCCACGTCGACGCCCGCCGTGACATCGACTTCGACGTCAGCTTCGATCGTGTGCCCCGCATAGAGACTGGACGACAGAGTCATGTGATACCCAGGCTCCTCCAGTTGCTCTGGCAAAGCGAAGACATACACACCGGCACGGACTGGTTTCTCAAAGCCGCCTCGGAAGCCGATGGCAAGCGACCGCTCGCCTTTGGCGCTATGCCCTGCTACGTTGTGCAGCGATGGGGGTGATCGATCTGCGGCGTCATCGTCAACGTCAAACCCCTGTACCGACCCCGGCAATTCGAAATGATAGCGGGCAGAAGACGACGAGGGCGGCTCTGCATTGAGCAGCGTCCGACCCATGGCGACCAACCGCCCTGTCTCCTGTACGGCATCGGTCACGGCATCACCACCGTCAGCAGAGATTTTGTACAGACGGTCGGCGACGGGGCCGCGCCAATCGACATCGCCCGCCTCGAGGGTATCCAGACCACCGCGCAGACCGAGGAGGCACCCCACATTTCCTGAGTTGCAGTCTGTGTCCCAGCCTGCCGTGTTAGCGATCAACAGAGATTCACCGAAGTCACCCTCCCCATAGAGCAAGGCGAGGATGATGACGGCATGGTTGGGGATCATGTGGCAGCCACCACCGTAGCGGTCGTATCCATAGTTCGACTCGATGCGCTGGAAGGTCGTGCGCCAGTCACCGTCGTCGGCATGCCACTCGCGGATGTCGCGAATCAGACGTGCAATGAGAGATTCACCAGGAATGTGCCGCAGCCCCTCGTCGATCAAGGCATTCATGTCCGCTTCGAAAAAAGCCGCCGACTCCATGGCTGCCACGACCTGAGCGCCGTAGATGGCCTCGCCGTCGTGTGACACCGCGGCAGCGGCTCGTGCCAGTCGGGCCGCCAGCTCAGGCTCACCAGGAGCGACCATGGCCCAACTGTCGATGAAGATCTGCGAACCGATCTGCTCCGCCACGACCTGGCCATTCATCGCCATCGATCCAGAGCGTGGTGCCGCAGTGCCATGTTTGAGTCTGAGGAAGGCTGTGTGTTCCGTGGACGTTCCCATGCCGCCCCACCATAGGATCGTGCGCTCCTCGATCAGATAGTTGAGCCACGTCTGACCAATTTTGGCGGCTGACAGGTCGGCGGTGACGCCGTGATCCTCCAGAGCACGCACGAAGGTGAAGGTGCCGGAAATGTCGTCATCGGCGACTACGAGTGGCTTGCCAAGGCGCTCATGCACGTAGTCGACAATCGGGCCCAGCTCAGCCTCGATACGGCGATGCGACCAACCCTCGAAAGGCCGTCCCAGATAGACGCCAATGATCTTACCGAGCACGCCGGCGTAGACGCGCTCCTCATAGTCGGGGGGAATCGGCATGCGTCATATGATCATGCCATCGTCCGCTGACCACAAGCAGAGATGGCACAACCCTTTTGACAAGGGGCTCGGACCTCGGATAGTTGTCCAGAGAGTCGCCTTGCCTTCAGTTCCCCGTTTCTTGAGATGATCAACGTGCCATCCCCCGGCATAGCTCTCGCAGTGACTGTGGCGATTCTGCTGACATCGTTGGTCCTTTTCTGGCCTGCTCGAGGCTGGCTGTGGAACCTGCGCAGCCGGTGGCGGACCTCAGAGCGGGTCCTGATCGAAGACGCACTCAAAGGCATCTTCCACAAGGAGTATGCCCGTCAGACAACTTCAGTACAGAGTCTTGCCGGACACCTGAGCATCTCAGCCAATCAGTCGGCTGAGCTACTGACTCGCCTGGAAGCCCTGAGGCTCGTTACACGTGAGGGAGATTCGGTGCGGCTGTCTGCCAGCGGTCGACGACGTGCCCTGCGCGTCGTTCGTGTGCACCGGTTGTGGGAGAGCTTTCTCGCCCGTGAAACGGGTGTGCATGCCTCACAGTGGCATGAAGACGCAGAGCGCCGTGAGCATTCACTCATCGGAGATGACGTGGACGCTCTGGCCTCGCGGCTGGGCAACCCGGTTTTTGACCCACATGGGGATCCCATCCCGACGGCAGAGGGAGAGTTACCGCCACGCCCGGGGATTCCTCTCCTGGATCTGTCGCCGCATGAGGCGGCTGTTGTCGTACATGTGGAAGATGAGCCGGAGGCACTCTACAGGCAGCTGCTGGCAGCGGACCTGACGCCGGGAGTGCAGATCGATGGTGTCGTCGTGTCACCGACAAGAGTGTCGTTCAGAGCTGACGGCCGGCAGTGCGAACTCACGCCGCTCTGCGCTGCCAGTGTATCAGTACAATCGCAGACGCACCATTGTGGTCCAGTAGACACACCACAGACCCTCGCCGATCTGAAGGTAGGAGAGTTAGCCAGCGTGGTTCGCATCGGCCCCTCCTGTCGGGGCCTTGAGCGACGCCGTCTCATGGATCTCGGGATCGTGCCCGAGACGCCCGTGTGCATGGAGATGCGTAGCGCCGCCGGCGACCCGGTGGCGTACCGGATCCGCGGCTCGTTGATCGCCCTTCGCGCCAACCTTGCTCGCCACGTGCACGTACTGCGCACCGTCGAGCCACCACAGTGACCACGACTGCCACTTGTGAAATCTGCCCCCTGCACACCAGACAACGCGATCTGGTCGTGGCCCTGGCGGGCAATCCGAATACGGGAAAAAGCACAGTCTTCAACCGGCTGACGGGCCTGCACCAGCACACAGGCAACTGGCCCGGCAAGACCGTCACACGGGCGGAGGGTAGCTTCTCCCATGGTGGACACCCATTTCGTCTCGTCGATCTGCCCGGCACGTATTCACTGCTGTCCACCAGTAGTGATGAAGAGGTGGCCCGAGACTTCATCCTCTTCGGGCAGCCTGACGTCACACTCATCGTTGTGGATGCCACCCGGCTTGAGCGTAACCTGAACCTGGTACTACAGATCCTCGAGATCACAGACCGAGCCGTCGTCTGTCTGAACCTTATGGATGAAGCCAGGCGGCACGGCCTGGAGATTGATGCTCGTGGGCTGGCACGGAAACTGGGTGTGCCCGTTGTAGCCACCTCCGCGCGCGATGGAGAAGGCTTGGCGGCCCTCACCTCGACACTGCACGAGGTCGCCTCGTCGAGTGTCGCACAGAATCGCTTCCGGCTGCCAGACACGGAGCCGGGGCTCGATGCAGCAGTCACGACGTTGCGTGACGGAATCGAGACTCTGTTCCCGGGGATTCCCAATGCGCGCTGGGTCGCCTTGCGCCTGCTGGATCAGGATCAGCGTATGATCGACGCGGTTCGGTCAGGAGAACTCGGCGATCTATTCGAGTCGACCTTGACCCAGACCCCGACCGAAGCCGATCGGCACAGCCTCCTGGAGACGGCTGCTGAGCTGCGTTGGAAAGTGGGAGATCTGTTTCACGATCTTCTGATGGAGACGCTCTATGGAGCGGCAGCGCGTATCGCTGATGCCGTCGTGAAGACCCGGGGCCCAGGCCCGCGCTTCGACCTGGATCGGCGCCTGGACAGGCTGCTTACGAACCGCTGGACCGGATTCCCCATCATGCTGCTACTGTTGGCGGGTGTTCTGTGGCTCACCGTCGAAGGCGCGAATGTGCCATCGCGCCTGCTGGCGGGTCTGTTGCTTGATACGATCCATCCCGCTCTGAAAACTCTTGCCCTAGAGCTTGCCATTCCCTGGTGGCTCGATGGTGTCCTCATCGACGGGATGTACCTGGCTCTAGCTTGGGTTGTGAGCGTCATGCTACCGCCCATGGCCATCTTCTTTCCGTTGTTCACCCTACTGGAGGATTTCGGCTACCTGCCCCGGGTCGCGTTCAACCTGGACAGTCTCTTCCGCCGCGCCGGCGCCCATGGCAAGCAGGCCCTGACCATGAGCATGGGGTTTGGCTGCAACGCCGCCGGAGTGATCGCGGCGCGCGTCATCGACTCACCGCGCGAGCGCTTAATCGCGATGCTGACGAACAACTTCGCCTTGTGCAACGGCCGCTGGCCGACGCAGATCCTGCTGGCAACGATCTTCATCGGTGCCCTGGTACCTGATGAGTTTGCCGGATTCGCTGCCGCCACAGCCGTCTTGGTCGTGGCGGTCATCGGGATCATTCTCACGTTTCTGCTGTCATGGATCCTGTCCAATACGGTGCTTCGTGGCGAGGCCTCAGCTTTCAGCCTGGAACTGCCGCCGTACCGGCCACCCCGGTTCTGGCAAACCGTGTATACATCATTCATCGATCGGACGTTATTCGTTCTCTGGCGTGCGGCGTTGTTTGCCGCCCCCGCTGGCGTCTTGATCTGGGCATCGGCGACTCAAGTCTGGCAGCGCAGGTGATCCATTCGATCGACCCCGTCGGCCTCTTCATCGGTCTCAACGGTGTCATCCTGCTGGCCTATCTGATCGCCATTCCGGCGAATGAGATTGTTCTTCCCACCGTCTTCATGTTGACGGCTCTGACGGCCCAGTTCGCAGGTGCGGGCGAAGGCGTGATGTTCGAACTCGATTCGGTCAGCGAAACAGCTGCCATTCTGCAAAGTGGCGGCTGGACCTTGTTGACGGGAATCAACGTGATGCTGTTCAGTCTGGTCCACAACCCCTGCAGCACCACGCTGTACACCATCTATAAGGAAACAGGCAGTGCCCGCTGGACGAGTTTTGCAGCTTTCATGCCTTTGGCCCTTGGGTTTGCACTGTGCTTCTTCGTAGCGCAGGTCTGGCGCCTGCTGAGCCCAACCGGCTACTGAGCTTGCTTGCAGGCGGGTCGCTTCTGCTAGCGGCCCGGTCCCATGCCGGTGAAGTTGTAGGAGAGCATCGTCGTAAGCGTCGTCCCCTTGCCGATCTCACTGTCTGCCTTGATCGTCCCCCGGTGATCGTGGACGATCTGGTGACAGATAGATAAGCCTAAGCCGGTGCCAACACCGACTCCCTTCGTCGTGTAACCCGGTTGGAATACCTCATCCAGCTTCGCCGCTGGGATCCCCTGCCCTGAATCAGTGATCGCCACCAGGAGCTGATCGTCCTCACGGCGCGTAGCGATCGTGATGGAGCCTTTCCCGTCGATCGCATCAATGGCGTTATCCAGTATGCAGAGGAAAACCTGATTGAGCCGCCCCGGGTAGCAGACGATTGGATCACTGGCATCGTATTCTCTGACCAGGTCAATCCTGTCGCCCAGACGATGCTGCACGAGACTGACCGTGTCGTCGAGACCGTCTTGAATATTGACACTCTTGAGTTCCGCTTCGTCGAGACGGGCAAAGCTGCGCATGCTGTCCACGATCGCAACGACACGCTCCGATCCAGTGCGGATCACGTCGCTGGCATTGGCAATGATCTGCAGGATCGCCGCAACACCAGCTTGTTTGGGATCGTCTGCGGATCCTTCGCCCAGCTTTTCCTTCAACTTGCCGACGGCGCGAATCAACGTGTCGTAGACGCTGGCGATGGCACCGATGGGTGTGTTGATCTCGTGGGCGATGCCCGCCACGAGAGAAGCCATGGCCGCCATTTTCTCGGACTGAACCAACTGCACCTGAGTATCCATCAGATCCTTGTTGGTCTGCTCCAGATCTGCCAGACTCGCCTGTAGCTTTGCCTGCAGGTGTTTGTGCTCGGTCATGTCGTAAGCGAAGATGCGTACAAGTTGAGTCTCGCGCATAAAGGTCGCCTTGCGCTCGTAGATCCGTGCGCCGATGTCGATTTCTACAAGCGAGGACGCAAGCGTTCCCGACTGCAGCGAGGCAATCACTTCGTCCAGTCCGGCAAGGAGCGGGTGATTGGGGCCAAGAGTCGATAGATCGGGAAAGTGTTCTCTCGCCGCGGGGTTCAAGTAGGTCACATCACCGGCGGGGGCCATTTCGATGACCGGATTCGGATTCTGTTCGGGAAAGGTCGCCAATCTTGTCAGCGAAGCTTCTGCCTTCTTGAGACTGGTAATATCGTGGGCGAAGATCCGCACGAGATCGCTCTGCGCCACGCACGTGATCTGGCGTCCGTAGATATTTTCGCCGATCTCCATCTCGACCAGGGAAGACTCCTGGCTGCCATCCCGCAGGGATGCGATGACGGTTTGCAGATCCGCCAGCAGAGCGTGGTCGAGTCCAGCAGCTTGCAAGTCGGGGAAATGCGAATGTGCGGCGGGATTGAGGAAGGTCACCGTGCCCTGTAGATCGGTTTCGATGACGGGATTTGGATTCTGCTCAGGAAAGGTTGCGAGGCGCGCCAACTCCTCCTTCACCCCCTTGAAGTCCTCTTCCTGCGTCTCCAGTTGCCGTATCCTGAGGCGTAGTTTGGCGAGTTCGCCTTCGGCATCATCCCGGGGCGTGTCCGTATCACTCATGCATCATTGTCTCGAGGTTCAGCCGCTGTGAGGTAGATATTCGACGCACCATCCGCTGCTGCGGAGTGGGCGACGAAGAAGGAGTCGTCGAATGCCTCGACGCGAACATATGTTTCGCGGGGAAGCTGACAACCGTCGCGTTGTGTTTCGCAGATCTTGTTCCACAGTTCAACACCTAACACGTCCTGCGCCGTATCCAGGCCGCACCGGGTCAGCAAGACTCTCGTATTGGCGCCGGCATCGATGATGCGCCCATCCGCGGCAGCGCGAAACACCGGGTCCGGTTTGCTGTCAATGAAGGCCGCTCGCATCTCGGCGCCGTGACCACGGATACGAGATGTCACCGCCGAATGGACCTGAACGATAATGGGGAACACGTAGGCGACGGCAATCGACAGAGCCGCCAGTGCAGGACGAGCTTCCAGTTCACGGAGAAAAATCTCTCCCACATCCGAGCGACCTCGCAGGAGAGGGACCAGGATCTGGCCGAAGAGATTGATCAAGGTCCCCACGACAAAGGCGACCTTGTACGTCGAGGGATCACGCAGCTTTTCGACAGCGTATTTGGATACGAGTTTTGCTTCGAAATCAACGAGTCGAGACTGGGCATCCTTCAGATCGTCGAGGGTTGCGCGCAGATCACTGTTGGTCGTCTGCAGTTCATCAAGTGTGTGATCCAGTTTGTCCGATTGCTCGATGACGGTCGTGCGGAAGACCTCCAGCAACTCTGACTGGGCGTGGCCCACAGCCTGCAGGCTTTCGACCTCCTCGAAGGTGCCTTTCTCGCCCGTGAGGATCTTGTTCTCCAGACAGGGCAGTAGAACCATCCGCACACCGAGAGCGACGGCGCGGAACAGCAGTGCCGTCTCGAGAGAAATCCGCACCTTTGAGAACACGATCACAACAAACAGGTGACCTGTAGGCATCATTCCGCCAAGGCCCAGGACCGAGCGAATCCCACGCGACGACACGAACTCCTGATCGGGGATGTATTGACTGCCTTCGGCCTCCTCCACATGGAAAACGCGAAAGTCTCGACGCTCTTTCGCCATCGTCAGATCTACGCCAGGCTTGAGGACCTCATGAAGCTCTAGTCCAAGGTCCGATACGAGACGAGCGATCATCGGAATCTGCTTGACGGACTCCTCGTTCATCAGTGGGATCGATCGATGCCCCTGGGATCTGGTGACGTCGCACCAGTCCGGGTCGTCCCCCACGGTTCCCATGAGGGTGAGGCATTTGGTGTCCGGTTGAGGCGTGAGGACGGGGAAACGACTGGCAATGGCACTCGCCACGGAGTCTTCAAGACTCTCGTGTTCGACGGTCATGAAGAAGCGCACAAGGGCCGCCGTATCTTCGCCGCTGTCAGCGTCGCACAAGGTCTCTTTCAGATCGCAGACAACCCGCCCGGCCAGTTCGGGCACCGAATCAGCCGGCCCATCCGCCGGGTCGGTGATCCGACTGATGCAATTGGTCAGTTGCTGCAGAGAGACATGAAGGTCTTTCCCGCTCACAAAGGCGCTCCGATGCAGGGGCAGAGTCGGATGAAATTCGCGAAATCAATGTAGGCTCCTGATTGATCAGGGACGAATGCCCCCTCGCAACACGCGCGACTTTCGCTGTCAGTACCGTTTGCGGACCTTTTACCTTAATTCCACAAAAAGGAGGCAATCCATGATCGTTGGCGTTCCAAAGGAAATCAAGACAGACGAGGACCGTGTGGGTCTGCTGCCCGTGGGCGCTCGAACTCTCATTGAGGCGGGCCACACAGTGCTGATCGAAGCCGCTGCAGGCGAGGGCGCGGGCGTGCCGGATGTGGACTATATCGAGGCAGGAGCCTCAGTGGTAGCGACGGCGGGTGAGATCTTCGCCGAGGCGGAGTTGATCGTCAAAGTGAAGGAACCACAGACCAACGAGCTAGGCCTGATTCGCGAGGGGCAGATCGTCTTTACGTACTTTCACTTCGCTGCCAGCGCCGAACTGACCAATGGTTTTGCCGCAACCAACGCCATTGCCGTGGCGTACGAGACCGTGACCGATGAAGAAGGTCGTCTGCCGCTACTGATCCCCATGAGCGAGATCGCTGGTCGCATGGCGGTCCAGGAGGGGGCCAAGTATCTGGAAAAACCCCAGGGCGGGCGTGGTGTATTACTCGGTGGACTTCCCGGGGTCGCCCCGGCAGATGTCGTCATCATCGGCGCAGGTGTCGTCGGTCTCAATGCGGCACGCATCGCCGCTGGCATGGGTGCCAGCGTGCATCTGGTCGACGTCAACATCCACGCGTTGCGGCATGCTGAAGCCATGATGCCCGCCAATGTCTCGACGTATATGTCGAACTCCTACAACCTTGAACGCCTCGTACCTGCAGCCGACCTGCTGATCTGCGCCGTGTTAGTTCCGGGAGCCAGGGCACCAAAACTGGTCAGTCGGCAGATGGTACAGAGCATGAAACAAGGCGCCGTGATCGTCGATGTTGCTGTCGATCAAGGAGGTGGCGTGGAAACCATGCGTGTCACGACACATTCCGATCCGGTATTCGTCGAGGAGGGCGTTCTGCACTGCGGCGTCGCCAACCTACCCGGCGGCGTGCCAAGAACTGCAACGATTGCCCTCAACAACGCCACCTTCCCCTATGTGCTGAAGTTGGCCAACCAGGGCTGGGAAGAGGCATGTCGCACCGATGTTGGACTCGCCCACGGCCTGAACATCATCCGCGGCAAGGTGACACATCGTGGTGTAGCCGAGGCAACAGGACTGAGTTTTCACCCCCTGGCATTCGACACCGTCACGACGTGAAGCAAATGTGGCCAAATAAATCCGAGGGGTAACTGCAGAGTGATGCTACTCTGGCTCAAACGGCACAACACTCATGAGCTGCACGATAACATCGAACAGCCAGCCCGATGCCGCGCCCACTCGGGCCGCTTCTTCGCAAACTCTTCTTTCCCCGGCTGCTCGTCATAGGGCCGGCGCAACACCTCCAGCAGCTCATTCACCATGGAGTGATCACCCACCTCTGACTTGTCGATCGCCATCTGTGCCAGATAGTTGCGCAGCACGTACTTCGGATTGACGGCATTCATTCGTTCACGTCGGACTCTGTCCGGTGTGCCATCGCGTAGCAAGCGATCGATGTAACGACGCAACCATGCGAGGGTTTGATCTCGCTGTTCGTCGGGGAGTGGATCGGCCTGATAGTAGGCATCATCGAAGGGCGTCTGCGTCGCGTCGATCCCATCCGCTGCTGCACGTCCATCGATGCTGACATCGGCGAGATCACGGAAGAAAATGGTCATGTCTGTCTCGCTCAGCTGCAATACGGCCAACAACTCGTCGATCAGTTCCTTGTCCTTTGCCGAGTCGAATTCTTTGAAGCCGAGTTTCTGCGCCATCATGTCATGGTAGCCGTCATTGTAGCGGCTCAAGAAATTGTCGAGAGATGCCTGCAAGGGCTCGACCTGCTTGATGAGGGGTGCCACGGCTCGTGCCAACTGAGCCAGATTCCATAGAGCGACCTGGGACTGCTGACCAAAGCGATAGCGACGGCCCTCGGCATCCGTCGTATTCGGCGTCCAATCGGGATCGTAGTCCTCCAGCCAACCATAGGGGCCGTAGTCGATGGTGAGCCCGAGAATGGACATGTTATCTGTGTTCATGACGCCGTGGACAAAACCGACGCGCATCCACTCAACGATCATGTCCGCCGTGGTGCGGCAGACCTCATCAAACCACGCCAGATAGGTCTCAATACCGGGCGACCCTAGATGCGGGAAGTCGACGCGGATCGTGTAGTCCAGCAGCTGTTGCAGCACATCCCACTCGCCACGGGAGGAGAAGATCTCGAAGCTGCCGAAACGGGTGAAGGAGGGTGACACTCGACAGACGATGGCACCAGGTTCCGTCTTGGGATTTCCGTCATAGAACATTTCGCGTAGGACCTGATCTCCCGTGAGCACCAGAGACAGGGCACGTGTCGTCGGCACGCCAAGGTGATGCATCGCCTCGCTGCAAAGAAATTCGCGCACCGAAGAGCGCAGGACGGCGAGGCCATCCGCCGTGCGTGAATAGGGCGTCGGGCCGGCACCCTTCAGCTGTAGTGCCCAGCGCTGGTCCACGTCATTGACCACCTCGCCAAGATTGATGGCCCGACCATCACCAAGTTGCCCGGCCCAGTTGCCGAACTGATGGCCGCCATAGCAATTGGCAACGG